>Ga0207865_100083_pt1 | contig 118237 bp, 112 predicted proteins | sample HigsolmetaAR204D_FD_184836 | JGI IMG/M metagenome (GOLD analysis project Ga0207865, IMG submission 184836) | Ionic liquid and high solid enriched microbial communities from the Joint BioEnergy Institute, USA - AR20-4-D (SPAdes) (version 2) ... | reverse complement strand
TCCTCCAATACATGAGCCATCAGCGTTGCAAATTCTGCCTGAAGCAGGCGAAATAGGGTGGTTTCCAGTTCTTTAAAAGTCTGCGCATTCGTAGTATGATGAGACATAAGGGTTCTCTCCTTGGTATCTGTGGTAGTTGTGGTGACTTCACTTTACCAAGAAGAGGCCCTTTTTGCTATCCCTTTGCCCACAATAAGTTTACACTAACACATCGAAACAATCCGGGAAGATGAGAAAACGAGACAAGAAATCAAATTACGAAATCAAATTGTAATTGACAGTTCAACAAAGTTGAATTAAAATCAACATCATAAAATCATATTCAATCCATTTTGGGAGGGGAGATTGCAAATGGTTTACAACGTCGGTCTGGTGGGAGCCGGGAATGTCACGACCATGCATTTGGACGGGTTGATCAACCATCCGGAACGGGTCAGAGTGACGGCGATCTGTGACCCGGATCAAGAAACGCTTGAAGCCCGTGCAAACGCTTACGGTATTCCTCAACGGTTTACAAAGCTGGACGATTTGTTGGCGAAAGGAAATGTCGATGTGGTCGTCGTATGCACTCCGACTACGGTGAGAAAGGAAGTTCTGTTTCCGATTATCGAAGCGGGATTGCCGGTATTTGTCGAAAAACCTTTTTCCGAAACGTATCGGGAGGCGGTTGAAATTGCCGAGAAAGCGAAAAAGCATGGTGTGAAAGTGTCTGTCAACCAAAATTTCCGCAAACACTACACCTTTGATCTGATCAGGCGAATATTGGCCGAAAACACGGTAGGAACGGTGATGGGAGTTATTTTTCATGATTTGTTCGACCGCCAGGATACGGGGTGGCGAACCGGGCGGGAGCGCAACGCCATGTCCGTCATGGGAATTCACTGGTTTGACGGTTTCCGGTGGATTTTACATTGCGAAGCGGAATCGCTGGTTTGCCGGACGCACAACTCTCCCGCGAAAAATTATGTCGGGGATACGGAATCTTTCGTGCAAATCGCGTTTGAGAACGGTACGACCGTGTCGTACGCGCAAAGTTTTTCCGGAGTGTACCGCAGAAACGAGATGATGGTGATCGGCGAAACAGGCATGCTGGCGGCCGATTATCATCATGTGTCCTTATACAGGAAAGGGGAAAAAGAAGCCGTGCGAACGTGGGACCATTCCTATCCGAAATCGGAGGCGACGTTCGACGGTTTGCACCAACTGTTAACCGCGTTGGAAACAGGAGAGGAGGCGGCCAATAGCGCAGAGGATAATATCAAGTCCGTCGCCTTGCTTGATGCGGCATACATTTCCGCCCGGGAGCAGCGTATCGTGAAATTTCAGCCGGGAGGATGGTTATGACAATGATGTTGGCGTTTTCCCGTCCAACGGCCAATGATGAAGAGCGACAATTATTGTTCCGCAGCTTTCGCAGCGCCGGTTACAACGGTCTGCAACTGAAAGCGGACCAGTACCGCCCGTATTTGCGGGAACCGGAAAAATTTCTGGAAGAGTGGGGACATGTGCCCGGAGCGGCTTCCGCATTAATTGCCGGCGGAAATCTTGATGAGGAGAATCTGTCGTTTTTGCGGTCGGTATTCCGTTTTGCGGAAAAAGCGGGAACCGGGCTCATCGTCTTTTGCCACACCCTGCCAAGAAAATACGTGACTTTTGGGGACATCCGCAGATTTGCCGCCATGCTCTCCGATCTCGGAAGAGAGGCGAGGCAGAGGGGGTTAAAGCTCTCTCTTCATCATCATTATGATCAGCCTGTCATGTACCGGGAAGATTTCGATGTGTTTTTTGAAAAGATCGCCGGGGACTCCGTCGGACTGACTGTGGATACGGCTCACCTTGTGAAATCGGGGATTACGGATATCGCGGAAGTGATACACAGTTTCCGCAACATCATCGACAATTTTCATCTGAAAGACTTCGCCGATGGGGAATGGCGGATTCTCGGCCGTGGCGGCATCGATTTTCAGCCTGTTTTTGCGGCGATCCGTAGCATCGGTTACAACGGATGGATATCCGCCGACGAAGAAAGCGGGGGCGGAATACGGGAAGCGATGGACGATTGTTATCGGTTTATACGGAACGGATTAGGAATCGGACCTCCAGCCTCCGATACCGGATCATGACGGAAGGGAAGAGTTTATGGAAACTCGCACTGTTTCTTTGGAAACTCGCAAAGTCCGGAAGAACAAAAGCAAAGTGCGGTCGCTCTATGCCGATCTGGTTCGCGATAAATATCTCTATCTGCTCGTTCTTCCGGGAGTGATGTATTTTATCGTTTTCAAGTATATTCCCATGTGGGGAATTGTGATCGCATTTCAAGATTATTCTCCCTATCTGGGGGTCTGGAAAAGCGAATGGGTGGGGGTTGAACATTTTATCCGCTTTTTTTCCAATCCTGATTTTTTCATTCTGTTCCGCAATACCATGATGATCAGTTTGTTGAATCTCGTTTTTTTCTTTCCCTTGCCCATCGTTTTGTCACTGTTGTTGAACGAGTTAAGCAATCAGGCGTATAAAAGAGTGCTGCAGTCGATTGTATATTTGCCGCATTTTCTGTCATGGGTCATTATAGCGGGAATTTCATTCCTGTTGCTGTCGGAGTCGTCGGGAATCGTCAACATGCTTCTGGAAAGAGCGGGTCTGCCCAAATATGACTTTTTGACGAACGCCGACACGTTTTGGGGACTTCTGGTATTGCAAAATATTTGGAAAGAGACGGGATGGGGGACAATCATCATTCTTGCGGCGATCACGGCTGTGGATCCGCAGTTGTATGAAGCCGCAAAGATCGATGGGGCAAACCGCTGGCGGCAAACCTGGCATATTACCCTGCCGGCCATCCGCAGCGTCATCCTCATTTTGCTGATCTTAAGGCTCGGACACATTATGGACGTCGGTTTTGAGCAAGTTTTTCTGATGAGCAACGGAGCCGTTGCCGAAGTGGCGGACGTGTTTGAAACTTATGTTTACCGCAACGGGATTCAAAACGGCCAATTCAGTTATACGACCGCTGTCGGTTTGTTCAAATCTGTCGTGGGGCTTCTTCTGGTCGTGATTGCCAACCACGTCGTCAAAAAGCTCGGGGAAGAGGGAGTGTATTGAAGCGTAATAAAGGTTTCGGTTAGGGAGGGCGTGAATGTGAAAAAAAGTGTCGGAAGCCGCTTGTTCGACACCGTTAACGTGATCGTTTTAGGATTCGTTGGCTTGGTCACGCTATTTCCGGTTTACTATGTTTTTGTCGTTTCATTCACCGATCCGCACGAATATTTGCAAAAAAACGGTTTTGTGTTATTCCCGCAAACCTGGAACATTAGCGCTTATCGGTATTTGATGTCCACGTCCGCGTTTTTGAATGCGACGGCTGTCAGCGCTTTTCTGGCCACTGCCGGAACCGGGTTGAGTTTATTGTTCACCGCAGCGATGGGATTCGGCTTATCGCGAAAAAGGCTGCGGGGCCGCAGGATGATCATGATGATGGTGCTGCTGACGATTTTGTTTAACCCGGGCATTATTCCCAATTATTTGGTCGTAAGGGAACTGGGGTTGATTAACAGCGTATGGTCGTTGATCATTCCCGTGCTGATCAGCGGATGGAATCTCATTCTGATGAAAAGTTTTTTTGACAACATTCCGGCAGAATTGGAAGAGTCGGCCCTGATTGACGGTTGCAACGATCTGGGAACGTTTTTCCGGATCATCATGCCGCTGTCGGCCGCAGCCTTGGCGGCTTTCGGGCTGTTTTACGCCGTCGGCTACTGGAACACGTTTTTTCATGCCGTGCTGTACATTAATGATTTTTCCAAGGCTCCGCTGCAAATTGTATTGCGGAACATGCTGATCAATTCGGATACCTCGACAGGCGGGGCAACGGCGGTGGAGATGATCTCCGAGCAGCAAATTCCAACCCAAACGATCAAGATGGCCGCTGTCGTGATCGCCACGCTTCCCATTTTGTTCGTATACCCGTTTTTACAAAAACATTTTGCCAAAGGCGTTATGCTTGGTTCCGTCAAGGGATAGGCAAAAATCAAGGTTTGGAACAAATCGTTCAGGAAGGGGAAAGGGAGGAAGGTAAGAATGATGAAAACGTTCAAGTCCATGGCGGCTCTCATTTTGGCGTCGATATTGATTTTTCTTGCCGCGTGTTCCGGGTCGAACACGGGGTCAGGCGGCCGGGCCGGAAACGGTGGGGATCCCGGCGTGCAGGGGACGGCGGGCGAACAGGGAGAACGGACGGCGGAAAAACCGACGGAAATCAACATATTGACCGATTTTACGATTGCCCAGCCGCCCGCGCCGGATAACCCGGTTTTAAAAGAAATCGAAAAACGGACGAATACAAAATTAAACATTACGTGGGTGACGGGGCCCGATTACAACGACAGACAAAATGTGGTGCTGGCTTCCGGCGATCTTCCGGATCTTATGAAATTGACGGATATGACGGTCCCGCAATTTCAGACGATGGTCAAGCAAGGCGCTTTTTGGGATTTGACGCCGTTTCTTAAAGATTACAAACACCTCATGGAATATCCGAAAATTGTATGGGATTCGACAACGATTGACGGAAAAAACTATGTCGTGCCCATCGTCCGTCCGTTGAACGGTTTTGCTTTTCCGGCGATTCGCAAAGACTGGCTGGACAAACTGGGGCTGGAAGTTCCGGAAACCATGGATGAATTGTACGAAGTGATGAAAGCTTTTAAAGAACACATGCCTGACGGCAAGAAAGACACTTACGGATACACGATGCGGGCAGATTTTATTGAAAATATTTTCAACGCTTCGAACGGAAAATGGAAGCTGGTCGACGGCAAACTCGTGGATGTGACGTTGGAACCGGGAACGAGAGAAGCGATTTTGTACCGCAAAAAGTTATATGATGAGGGTTTGATTCCCCCGGATTTCGCCGTAATGAAAGAAGACCAGTTTTGGGATTTGGCGACAAGCGGAAGGGCGGGGGTGACTTCGGAAACGATCGAAGCATTATGGCGTTGGACTTACGACCAATGGAAGCGGAATCCGGAAGTCGATTGGCTCCCGCTGGTCTCGCTGGCCGCCTCGCACGGCCCGTTCGTCCCGCAGTACAGAGGGTATATCGGCGTAGTTGCCATTCCCAAAAAAGTTCCGGAAGAAAAAGTGAGAAAAATATTGTCCCTGCTTGATTTCGGGGCGTCCGAGGAAGGCGGAACCCTGGCCTTGTACGGGATTGAAGGCATTCACTACACCTTGGAAGACGGTTTTTACGTGACAACGGAACAGGCGGTGAAAGACAGTGTCGGCGTCGGCGCATTCGGAAAAATTTTCATGAGATACGATCCCTATATGTATGCGTTTGCTCCCGGAATGCCTAAAGAAATTTTCGAACGAAACAAAACGATCATCGACGAGCGCGCCAAGATCAGTGTTCCCGATCCTTCGGTCGGCCTGGTATCCGAAACCAATATCAGGGTCGGCGCCGACTATACAAAGAAAATTAACGATTTGAAAACTCAAATTATTATGGGGAAGGCGGACATCGGCGCTTGGGACCAATTCGTGAACGAGCTGAAGCAGGATGCCAATTATCAAAAAATCATCGCGGAAATGAATGCCGCATATCAGGAACGCGTTTCAAATATAATGAATTGAAATTCACCCGATGGAATCGGCAAATGACGAATAAATGGCGAATAGCACATGAAGAAAAGGAGTAAGGATAGGATGGCCACGATTACCGATTTAAGAAAACAAGATCCGAAACGCATACTGGAAATGGAATGGGGAAAAATTCAATGGTTGTGCGGACAGGACATCGATCCCGAATGCGAGATGACGTTCGGAATGGTGTATATCGATGCCGGCAGTTCGAATCCGAGACATATGCATCCGAATTGCGAAGAAATCATTTTTGTCCTCAGCGGAGAATGCGACCATACTTTGGGGGATGAGACGTATCGCCTGGAGCCCGGCATGATGTTGCGCATACCGCGTAATGTTCCGCATAACGCCACGGTAACAAGCTGGGAGCCATGCCGCATGATCGTCGCTTATTCGGCGCCGGACCGCCAGACGATCGGCGAGTAATGAACGGGGAGTGGGAAAATGGGAAAAAAAGCCGTATTGATCGGAGCTTTGGATACGAAAGGCGAAGAATACCGGTTTGTAAAAGAAAAACTGGAAAATATGGGCATCGAAACGCTGGTGGTGAATACCGGCGTGCTGGGGGAACCGGCGTTTCCCCCGGATATTTCCGGCGATGAGGTGGCCCGGGCCGGCGGATCGGATCTCTTCCGGCTCCGGGAACAAAACGACCGGGGAACAGCCGTGGCAACGATGACGCGCGGTGCGGCGGTGATAGCCGGACAACTTGCGGAAAGCGGAGTCGTCGGCGGCATGTTTGGCATGGGCGGCACGGCGGGGACAACCGTTGCCGCGTCGGCCATGCAGTCTCTTCCGGTCGGGATTCCGAAAGTTCTTGTCTCCACGGTCGCTTCAGGAAACACGAGACCTTACGTCGGTGTCAAAGATATCGCCATGATGTATTCGGTGGTCGACATTGCCGGCTTGAATGTGCTGTCGCGGCGAATCTTAAGCAATGCGGCCTATGCGCTGGGGGGCATGATCCGGGAGATGGCTTCCGAGTTGCCGCAACAGGAAGAAAAAGTCACCCTGGGTATGACGATGTTCGGCGTTACCACTCCGTGCGTGACCCGGGTGCGGGAAATTTTGGAGTCCAAAGGATATGATCTTTTGGTCTTTCACGCAACCGGCACCGGCGGGTTGGCCATGGAAGAATTAATCCGGGCGGGTTATATCAAAGGGGTGGCGGACATTACGACGACGGAACTGGCGGACGAACTGGTGGGAGGGATTTTCAGCGCGGGTCCCAACCGTCTGGAGGCGGCCGGAGCGTGCGGCGTACCTCAGGTGGTGTCCGTCGGCGCTCTCGACATGGTGAATTTCGGTCCGCCGGAAACCGTGCCGGAACGGTTCAGCGGACGGAAGTTTTACCGGCATAACCCTACGACAACGCTCATGAGAACGACGGTGGAAGAAAACTATCGCCTCGGAACAATCCTCGCCCGCAAATTGAATCAAAGCCAATCGCCGACCGTGCTCGTTTTTCCCAGAGGAGGCGTTTCCCTGCTTGACCGGGAAGGACAGCCGTTTGCGGGAGAGGAAGAACGGCAAGCTTTATACGACGGGATCAAAGAACATCTTCGTCAGGACATTCCCTTCATCGAGATGCCGGAAGACATCAATGATCCGGCGGTAGCGGATGTCATTGCGGAACAGCTTTTGCAATTACTCGGAAACAATGAAGCGGCGAAGAAATCTTGACGGGATCAGGATCAACGTTGACAAGACGAAAAAAGAGGTGTGAAAACGATGGCAATCCACAGAAAGCAAATTTTGGAGCGGTTGCGCGCGAAAGTGAAGCGGGGAGAGATCATTGTCGGCGCGGGCGCCGGGACAGGGTTATCGGCCAAGTGCGCTGAAGCCGGCGGAGCCGATCTGATCATTATTTACAATTCGGGGCGCTACCGTATGGCGGGAAGAGGCTCTCTGGCGGGTCTCATGCCTTATGGCGATGCGAACCGAATTGTGGTGGATATGGGCGGGGAAGTGCTTCCCATCGTCAGAAATACGCCGGTGCTCGCCGGAGTGTGCGGCACGGACCCGTTCCGGTTAATGGATGTGTTTTTAAAGCAATTGAAAGAAATGGGTTTTGCCGGGGTGCAAAATTTTCCTACCGTGGGGCTGTGTGATGGTGTGTTCCGACAAAATTTGGAAGAAACCGGGATGGGTTACGAACTGGAAGTGGAAATGATCCGTAAAGCGCACGAATTGGATTTATTGACGACTCCTTACGTATTTAACGAGCAAGAGGCGATCAGTATGGCCAGGGCGGGCGCGGACGTTTTGGTGGCGCACGCGGGCCTGACAACGAAAGGAACGATCGGCGCCAAAACCGCTTTGACGTTGGATGAAGCGGCAGATCTTGTGCAGCGGATTCACGATGCGGGCAAATCGGTCAATCCTGACATTTTGGTGATTTGTCATGGCGGACCGATTTCGGAACCGGAAGATGTGGCCTACGTTCTGAAGCGCACACGGGGAGTCGTCGGGTTCTTCGGCGCTTCCAGCGTGGAGCGTTTGCCTACGGAAATCGCGATTACAAAACAAGTGAAACAGTTGGCGGAAATACGGATATAGCCTGAATCCATGGAACCTCACACCGGTTTCTTGTGAGGTTCCGTTTTTCACTTGTGAAGTTCCATTTTTCAATCGCCGACAAATCAGAATGGAATATCCTGTAATGATCAGAGTATAATGAAAAAGATTTGTTACTATTGAGGAAACTTGCAGCCGGGGACCGGGGAGGCGGAACCGATGGAAAGGAAAGCGTTGCAACGAATATTAACCGAATTGGGAGGCAACGATTTGCTGGAAACCTTGAGTGATCGTATTTCTCTTTCCGATTTGAATACGTTGCTTCTGCAATTGTATGGAAATATAACCAAAAATTATACATATTCTCAAATCATGGAAAAATATTCCTTGAACCGGTTCGTCAAACCTGCAGACATCGATCCGATAGCCCTTAAACAATTGGAGTTGGACATTTTCAAAATAGCCGGTTCATTGTCTTATCAGTCTGTTTTACTGTCGCCGGTAACCGTTCTCGGTTCTTGTTCCGTCGTGGCGCCGGTCAGCCAGAATCATATCCTGTCCGCCACAAGGGGAACAGAAGTCGTTGCGGACGCTACCAACGCACTGGCCTTGCATATTTGCCATTTAATTAAAACCGGCCAAGCGGATCATAAGCGGGATCCGATCAGGTTGTGCACAACCCATCGGCATGTCCGCGCGCAAAAGTTAAAGGGACCGGGATCGTTGTCTCATTTCCATGTGTTCTGCATGGTTACGTCCGGAAGGGACAAAGGCGCCTATACTTTCGAAAAACAAGCGTTGGCAGAGCATTTAAACCTATACCAAACCGTATTTCGCCATTTATTTGACACGAATTTCACGGTCCGATTAAGTAAAATGGAGGGCTATAAGGATACCGAAGGATGTTTTCAAAGTTTGTGCCGTCACGTGAAAGAAAATGTGCTTCATGCGGAGGTCATCGAAACCGGCGGCGGCAAAAGCAACTCCTATTATAAAGGATTACGGTTTAAAATGTTTGTCCGATTGGACGGAAAAGAATTCGAAGCGGGTGACGGCGGATTTACGGACTGGCCGCAAAAATTGTTGAGCGATAAGAAGGAAAGAATGATGATCAGCGCGATCGGCCTGGACAGACTTCTTCATAACGTTAGGACGACCCTTTCATCCCCGCGGTCTGTTTACATGCATGGGGCTGCCCCATAAGTACCTTTTGGATTTTAAGCCTCCGCTTTTGATGTGATTTCGAGCTACAAATGAACCTCCAACCCCACTTTTTCAGCGGTTTTGGAGGTTCATTTGTTCTTATATTGGGACTCGCTTGTTTGGTATCACCCTTTTGGGACAGCCCCATGCACGGCCTTATGAGGTTTTGCTTCGTCGGTTTCCGAGAAGGAAGCTGTTCCTCATGAGCTTCCGGATACACCGGGGAATGTTCCGTATGGATAGCTGCCCGGATAGGCAGGCGTTGTGCCGTACGGAATGCCCCAGCTTTGCGTTCCGAAGGTTGTATCCTGACCGGGCGCCGTTGTATATGGGGTCCCTGATGGGGTACCCGATGGGGTCCCCGGATAGCCGGTTGAAGTTCCGTATGGAATTCCCTGGTATCCCGGGAACATTCCGTATGGCCAGCCTGGCTGCATTCCGAACTGCCCCGGGGATCCCGGAAACCATCCGTATTGTCCCCCCGGATATCCGGGAAACGTACCGAATTGCCCTCCCGGATATCCGGGAAACATGCCGAATGGTCCCGCGTACCCCGGAAACATTCCAAATGGGTCTCCCGGATATCCCTGGAACGTTCCGGGGACCGTATCCTCGGACAACGATCTGGATTGTTCTGCATCGCTCTTTCCGATTTCCGCATTGTTTGCCAATATGGATCTCACCTTTCGATACGTATATTAGGTTTCAGCCCAATGCTATTGTATGAACGAAGGCGGAAGATGGAGATAGGCGGCAGCCTATTTTATTTTTCCGAAATAGCAAACGGGTTCCCGGCGCGAACGGAACGATCAAGATAATTTCATTGAAGTGGTTGTGCCGGCTTCCGCATGAAATTTTGGCATGAAAAATGCTTGAGTGTAAGCAAAGCAGTTTTATCCAATGCTTAAAAGTTTCGTATCCGGGGGAGGCGATTCCATTAAATTTTCAATTTGGGAAATACCAATATATCGAAATATCTAAATGATGTTAAGAAACAATGATAAAAAAGGAGGAAAAACAATGGCCAGATTTCCGGGAGTTTATGCGGCAATCGTAACACCTTTTACAGAAACTTATGAGGTGGATTACGTCCAATTGAGGGAACATGTCGATTGGCTGATCCAAGAGGGGGTACACGGCATTATTCCTACCGGCTCCCTGGGTGAATTCGCCGTGCTCAGTCATGAAGAACGGGCTAAAGTCATTGAGGAAACGATAAAGTCGGCTGGCGGACGTGTCCCGGTCGTCGTCGGTTCCGCGGCTCCTTCAACCAAACAAGCCGTGGAATGGGTGCAATTTTCCAAGGAGAAAGGTGCTGCCGGAGTCATGGCTCTTCCCCCGATCAATTACAAGGCGAATGAGAGGGAAGTGATCGCACATTATGAAGCGATAGCCAATGTCGGCTTGCCAGTGATTGTATACAATAACCCGCGCGATTATCCCGTGGATCTTACACCCCAATTATTGAAACGTTTGTCCGAATTCGAGCATATTATTGGAGTTAAAGAATTTTCCGGTGATGTGCGCCGTGTTTACGATATCATCAGAGAGACGGATTTGGAAGTGCTCATAGGTGTAGACGATTTGGGAGTGGAAGGGGCGGTAGCGGGTGCTACAGGATGGATCGCCGGTTTTGTCAATGCGCTTCCGAAAGAAAGCGTACAAGTGTTCCAATTGGCACGAGAAGGCAAAGTGAAAGAAGCGCTTGATATTTACCGGCACCTTCTTCCCTTATTTCATTACGATGCGGATCCGCGCTTGGTGCAAGCCATCAAATATACAATGGAGCTTGCCGGACGGCCCGCAGGGCCGAGCCGTCCACCGCGCTTGCCTTTGAGCGATGAAGAAAAAATGGCCGTCAAGGCGGCGTACGATTATGCCGTCAACAGACTGCGCTGATGCGTGCAAGTTTTATAAATCGGCTATTTGGAGCGAACTGTAAGAAATTGGCAACCGACTTCAAAGTTGAGAACCGGCAACCGGTTCTCTTTTTTCATTGTCCCCAAGGATTTCTAAAGCTCATATCCTAATTGGCATGATTTTTGCTAATATTTGGTTAAACGGAATCATTGGAGGGGAAGAAGAGTTGTTAAGTTTCAATCTTTACCAAATGCAGACCCAGAAATTCATGATGACGCCTGAACTGATGCAGTCCATTCAAATTCTGCAGTTTTCTTCCGTTGAACTTGCGGCTTTTCTTCAGGAACAGGCTAATGAAAACCCTCTGATTGAGATCGAGTGGCGGAGCGATTCTTTCATAAACCGCCGAGTAAGGAAGCGGAGCCTTGTTCAAGACGATTTTGACTTCATGGCCAATATTCCCGCTCAAGACGATACTTTGGAAACTTGGGTCAACAACCAACTGTTCATGTCACCATATCCCGACGAAGTCCGCAGAGCCGTTTCGTTTCTGGCGGGATCCCTGGACGATTCGGGTTACTTGACAATCGGCCTGGTGGAAGCCAGTGAGATACTGGGGTTGCCTTTGAAGATCGCAGAAAAAAGCTTGAATATTTTACAATCCCTCGATCCGCCCGGAATCGGAGCAAGAAATTTGAAGGAATGTTTGTTGCTGCAAATCTATAGAGACCCAAACGCGCCGGAGGTCGCCGCCAAGATCGTGGAATATTATCTTGAGGAACTGGCCCGCGGCAAATATCAAAAAATTGCGCGGGGAACCGGAGCGGCTATTGCAGAAGTTGAATTTGCCGCGCGCTATATTCGCCGATTAAATCCGAGACCATGTATGACCATCGGTTATTTCCAAACGGAACATCTTGTCGCAGATGCGCAAGTTTACGTCAGCTCTTCCGAAAAGCAACAGATCGTCATGAATGAAAACGCCATTCCGAAAATTCGTATTAACGAACAATATCATCGCCATATGGCACTACAATCCGAAATGAATGGGGAAGCGCAGCGTTATCTTCGCGAAAAACTGCAGTCGGCGCAATGGCTGGTCCGCAGTGTGAAACATCGCAATAGCACGCTGCAAAAAGTGATTCATGCTATCGTGGAAGAACAAACGGATTTTTTCATGAGCGAAAAAGCCGGATTGAAACCGTTAAATTTGAAAATCATTTCCCAAAAGACCGGGTTTCACGAGTCCACGATCAGCAGGGCGGTCCGCAATAAATACATACAAACCCCCAGAGGCATATTTGAATTGAAATTTTTTTTCACCCATGGGTTTCATACTGCAGAAGGGAGGCAAATATCGTCCCGAATTGTAAAGAAAAAAATAAGTGATTTAATCGCCGCGGAAAACAAACTTGAACCATTGTCGGATCAAAGGATCGCCACAATTTTGCAAAAAGAAGGAATTCCTGTTTCCCGCAGAACGATTGCCAAATACAGGGAAGAGGAACGGATTTTGCCGTCACCGCTTCGCAAACACATATACAAATAAAGTGGCGTTGGCGCCGCTACATCATTCCCAATTTATTCATTTTATTGTATAATGTCGCCCTTGAAATTCCAAGGCGTTTGGCGACAGCCAATTTGTTGCCGTTTTCCAGTTCGAGAGCTTTTTGAATCAACGCTTTTTCGAAGGCGCTTAATTCGTCCTGAAGCTTTGCAAAATCTTCTCCTTGGCTATCCGGCTTCGTTTGTTTTTGGCTGTTTTTTAAGATTGCGTTCGGCAGATATTCCTTCTTAATGACACCATCCGTTGCGAAAATGAGGAGGCGTTCGATCGTGTTTCTAAGTTCCCGGATGTTTCCCGGCCAATCATAGAACAACAATTCCTGCATGATTTCATGGGGGAACTCTTGAATATATCTGTTGTACAAAAGTGAGAATTCGTACAAAAACGATTGTGTAAGTTCAAAAATATCTTCTTTGCGATCTCTTAGAGGGGGAATTTCGATTGTGACGACGTTAATCCTGTAAAAGAGATCCTCCCGAAACTTCCCTTGACTCACCATTTCGCTCAAATCGCGGTTTGTGGCGGCAATGATGCGGCAATCCGCATCGATCAGTTTGGTCCCGCCCACCGAAAAGTATTTTTTTTCTTGCAGCACTCTTAACAACTTGACCTGCATGTCGAAAGGCAACTCTCCGATTTCATCCAAAAAAAGGGTACCGCCGCGCGCGAGTTCGATTTTCCCTATTTTTCCTTTCTGATCCGCTCCGGAGAAAGCCCCTTTCTCGTAACCGAAAAGCTCGCTTTCAAACAGCGATGGGGGAATGGCTCCGCAATTGATGGCGATAAAGGGAGCGTTTTCGTCTTCACGCAAATCGTGAATCGCTTTGGCAAACAGCTCTTTGCCGACGCCGCTTTCCCCCAAAATGAGCACCGTAGCTTTGGTCATGCTGACTTTTTTTATGGTTTCGATCGTTTGTTTGATGGCTTGGCTTGTACCTTTAATATGAATGAAGGGATCGTTTGAAGGACGATGTTTGGCGACTTCTTTCTGAAGATGATGAACTTTTGAGGTCATGTTCAACAGTTCGTGATGAAGGCGGATTTGGGCGGTAATATCGACTTCCGTCGCTACAGCTCCGACAATTTTGCCGTCCAATTTGATGGGGTTCGTGTTGATAAGCACAAATTTATCCGGTCTTGGCTGGTGTTGCCGGCGCAATACCGATTTCCCCGTTTTCAGAGTGTTGAGGGTTTCCACCATTTCTGCGGGGAAAAAGTCCGTCATCGTTTTTCCGATAATGTCGCTTTTTGGGATCGAAAATATTTGCTCTGCCCCCGAAGTCCAAACGACAACCTTTCCTTCCTCGTTTATCAGAGAAATGGAGGCATCCGTTGTTTCAAGCAAAGTTTCGAAATAGGCTGAAAGATATTGGTATGACTGGAATACGGTCAATAAGGTATCGGAAGCGGTCAAGTACCCGATGATCCCTGAAACTTCATCTTCTACGGGCATTACGCGGTACCGGGCAAGATCCCCGATGATTGCGGAAAGCGGTTTTTTCTTGAACACGGATTCCGTTTGTGTCCATGGGAGACGCCCTGGTTCGATCCCACGGTCCAAGCATGATGCGGGAAGACAGAAATTCTTTTTGCCCTTCCTTGCAAAAACAAATCCGTCCTTTCCGATCAAGTTGATACACTTGGAATCCCGATATCGAATGATGAAATCGTCGATGTTCTCGATGAACAAGTAATCCGTTCTCATTACATGTTCAATTTCTTGCAATAAATGCTTCATACCTTCCCCTCCCCCCCGCTACAGTTTCGCAATCGAAAACTTGCAGCTACATTATTATACAAATTTTACTAAATAGTGTAAACGTTGTTAGACAGTATGGAGACAGGGAAATCAATTTTTTGGCATGTATTTTGCATAAGTTCAAAATGAGGATAAACAAAGAGGGAATTTCAAAGGAGAAATAAAAAATGGCTGCCATAGCAAAAACGGACATCCTCATCATCGGAGGGGGAATCATCGGTTGCTCCGTCGCTTATTATTTGGGAAAGGAAGGATTGGATGTGACTCTGGTGGAAAAGGGGGAGATCGCATCCGGCACCTCATCGCGTTGCGACGGAAACATTCTTGCCATCGACAAAGACCCGGGCTTTGACAGCCAAATGTCGCTTGTCAGCCAAAAGCTGGTTGGCGAGTTAAGCAGGGAGTTGGATGAACCCTTCGAATACCGCGCTCCCGGCAGTATTCTGGTATGTGAAACGGATGAAGACATGGAGGCGGCTGAACAGTGGGTGGCAAGACAGAGAATGGCGGGACTCCCTTTTCGCATGCTTGACCGGGCAGACATCAGGCAGGAATCCCGGTATTTCGCCGACGATTTGCCGGGGGGATTGGAATGTGAAACCGATTCGACAGTAAACCCGTATTTGTTGACTTATGCGCTTGCCGAAGGGGCGAAGAAAAACGGCGTTGCCATCATGACCCGAACAGAAGTGAAATCGGTGCAGCGTCAAGAGGCCACAGGGACGTACAGGGTCGTTACGGACAAGGGCGATTACGTGGCGAATCAAATCGTTAATGCGGCAGGTGTACGGGCGCCGCGCATAGGGGAGATGGTCGGCTTAACCATACCGGTTTATCCGAGGAAAGGGCATTTGATCGTGGCCTCCCGGCAGGTTCCGGTCGGTTTGAGGAAAATTATGGAGTTCGGTTATTTAATTTCAAAATTTGGCGGGCAAAGAAAGGTCGATCTTTTAACGGAAAAGTACGGGGTCGCTCTCGTCTTTGAGCCGACAGAAAGTCAAAACTTCCTTATCGGAAGCAGCAGGCAATTTGTCGGATACGATATGTCGGTTGATATGGAAGTGGTCCGCTGCATGGCAAGGAGAGTATTGAGATTTTTTCCTGCGATCGGGGATTTCCACGCCATCCGTGTTTATTGCGGTCTCAGGCCTTGGACGGAGGACCATCTGCCCATCGTGTCGCCGGTTGAAGAGCTTCCCGGTTTCTATATTGCGGCCGGTCACGAAGGAGACGGCATAAGCCTTGCCGCTGTGACCGGAAAACTTATGGCCGAGATAATCTGTGGACGCTCGGAAACCATTATTTCGCCTGAACCGTTGCGGTATGGCCGGTTTGGAAAAAATACGGAAGTTACCCGTCCAAGTAGCGGAATAATGTCTTGATCATGCATGGAATGTTCATGCAAGGAGAGTGATGGAATGAAGACAAAAAAAATATTTACGACGGTGGACACCCATACCGGGGGAAACCCGACAAGAACGGTCATTAGCGGAATGCCCAAACTGTATGGAAACACGATGTCCGAGAAGATGTTGCACATGAAAAAGGAATATGATTGGATCCGGAAATTACTAATGTTCGAACCCCGCGGTCACGATGTGATGTCGGGGGCGGTGATCGTCGAGCCTTGCCGCGAAGATGCCGATGTCGGGGTCATTTATATCGAAACAGGCGGTTACCTTCCCATGTGCGGACATGATACGATCGGGGTTTGCACGGCCCTTGCGGAGACCGGGATGGTACAAGTGAACGAACCGTTCACCCGCCTGAAACTGGATACGCCGGCAGGCCTGGTGGAAGCTGAATTGGAATTGGATCAGGGCAAGGTCAGGAAAGTTTCGTTTCTTAACGTCCCCTCCTTTTTTTACGACACGGTTCAAGTTGATGTGCAAGAGCTGGGAACAATCCGCTGCGACATCGCTTACGGCGGAAATTTTTACGCCATCGTCGATGCAAGGAAGCTGGGATTGGAACTGATTCGTTCCAATGCGCGGGAGATCATATCGACAGCCGTCAAAATCCGCAACGCATTAAACGCAGCTTATCAAGTGGTTCACCCGGAAGCCGCTTTTATCCGAGGCGTGACTCATATCGAATTTTATACCGATCCGACCGCACCTAACGCTCATTTGAAAAATGTAGTCGTCGTCCCCCCTGGGGGGATCGACCGTTCTCCGTGCGGCACGGGGACCTCGGCAAAACTGTCGACCCTATTTGCCAAAGGCGAGATACAAATCGGGGAGGAATTCGTTCATGAGAGCATCACAGGTTCGTTGTTTACGGCAAAAGTCATCAGCACGACCAAAGTTGGAGAATTTCCGGCAACAGTAAATCAAATATCCGGATCGGCCTGGATGATGGGCATGCACACGTTTTTCGCCAACGAGGAAGATGAACTGAATCACGGGTTTTTGCTCATACCGGGTACCGAACCGCAATAAGATTCAGGCACATAAGCAATGAACAGCGGGAGGAATATAATGGAATTCAGACGATATTTTACAACGATCGATGCCCATGTCGGCGGGGAAGCGCTGCGGATCATCACCGGCGGGTTGCCTTTGATGAAAGGCAATACGGTGGGGGAGTGGAAGAAGTATTTTCAGCATGACTATGATTCGGTCCGAAAAGTACTCATGCAAGAACCGCGAGGCCATCTGGGTATGAACGGCTGTGTCATTACCCCTCCTTTCAGCCGCGATGCCGATTTTGGCGTCCTATTCATGCATAATGACGGATACATCCCGATCTGCGGTTATGGAATCATTGCCGCTGTGACTGTTGCGATTGAGACAAGATGGATAATCGAGAGGGAGCCTCCGCATTCTGGGATCGTCATCGATTCGCTCGCGGGGAAAATCGCGGCTTTTGCCGAATTCCGGGAAAAGGACGTTCAAGCGGTTTCATACGTCAATGTGCCTTCGTTTGTTTGGAAATCCGATTATCCCGTCACGTTGGACGGAAAAACGGTTTTGGCCGACATCGCCTTTGGCGGTGCCTTTTATGCGATGGTCAATGCGGACGATCTTGGTTTGAACCTTGTTGTTCATGATCTTCCCCTATTACAAAGATGGGGAAAGAGAATAAAACAATTCATCGAATCGAATCTGGACGTTCAACATCCGTCCGGCAAAGACTTTCAAGGTTTGGCCGGAGTCATCTTTTCCGGGAGGCCGCAAAAACCGGATTCCCATTTGCGGAGCGTCACGATTTTTGCGAATGGACAAATTGCCCGCTCGCCCTGCGGAACCGTAACGTCTGCCAAAATGGCCTCCTTGTTTAAAAGGGGACAATTGGCATTGAACAAAGATTTTGTCCATGAAAGCATTACAGGCAGCCAATTCACCGGACGGATTACGGAATGGTCCAATGCGGGCTCTGAAGTGACCGTCGTCACTCGCATCAAGGGAAGAGCGTTCATTACCGGGATCCATCAGTTTTTCGTGGATCCGAGCGACCCTTTGCAACAGGGATTTGTATTGAGATAAAGGCATTATGAATCGATCAAAACGGCTGGAGGATTCCTTCTTCAACGTTCCAGGAAGTCCTTTTTCTGTCCGTTTATTTTTTCGCGCCATAACGCCTCCATTTTTTTTCGGCCTTCCAATACGTTGGGATGAAAGTGAATCAGCGCTTTTTCCCGAACAGATTGGACGTGGTTGACAGCCTGCTCCAGTTTGTCAAGCAACATGGAACATTTTTCTAAAGATTTAGAACGTTCTGTCATTCTGTCTAACGATATGGACAAACCCGCGACGGTACCTTGCGCGATCGCGACTTTGGCATTCTCGATTCCTGTAATGTTCCCGGCCACATACAACCCTTTCAGCATGGTTTGCATTTTCCTGTTATGGACGGGAACATGTCCTCCAAGTTCAGGTATACGCTGGAATGAACATCCTGCGACAGCGGCCAATTCAACCAGCGGGTACAGCCCGCCGGCAATACATACAAAATCTGCGGGTACATCCGCTTCGGTCCCCGGTATCACTTCTCCGGACGCTGTTACAGTGGCGATTCTCACGCCTTCCACCCGGGATGTCCCGTAAATTTGTACAGCAGACTTCCGCAACTGCACCGGAATGCCCCAAATTTTGATGCCGTATTCCGGATATAAACGCACCCCGAGCTTACGCAATGAAGGACTTTTCATCATCTTGCCGGCCAATCTGGCCAAAGACGAAGGAGCCAAATGGGCGACGCGGGCCATCGATTTCATGACTTCAAGGGGATTGGCGGCTTCTTCGTTTAAAATATTTTTTCCGGGCAACACCATGGCCGCCAGTTCAATACCGGCCAGTTCAAGTTCCCGGGCAATCGCGGCGGAAAGGACATTGATGCCGATAATGACGCCACGTTTTCCGACACTTACCCGATGCACGTTGGTCATCACTTGGGCGGCGCCGATCGACATGACGCCGGGCAACGTCCATCCGGGAACCGGCACCGGGCATTCGGCCGCTCCCGTAGCAAGGAGCAGGGAAGGTGCTTGATCGATGCCGCTTGTCGAATATATTTTCCAGCCCTGTTCCGTTTGTTGGACATCGTAGACGGATGCGCCGAGTTCAATATCGATGCCGAGCGAAAGCGCCTTTTCGTGTAATTTCTCCGCTTCTTCGATTCCGTTCCACCATTTTCCGTCCGGCTCTTGATGGAGTTGTCCGAGAAGACGGCCGCCCGGTTTGACGAACTCATCCAAGATTTTTACTTGAAGACCGTTTTCTGCGCAGGAAATGGCCGCCGACAGGCCGGCGGGACCCGCACCGACAATCAGAACGTCCGCCACGCTTGATCCCCTCCTTTTTTGAACGGGGCGGGCAACTTTTGGCCCGACCGGATTGTCATTCCTTCTTTGATCGTTGTCAGACACGCTCTAATGTTTCCTTTGCCTTCGACCGTCACCCGGCATTCGTAGCAATGCCCAATGTTGCAATAGATGCCGCGGGGAGCGCCGCTTTCTTCGTGATAACGAAGCGTTCGCACTCCGTTGGCGAGAAGGGCGGCAGCGATGGTTTCCCCCTCGTATCCCTGGAATGTCCTGCCGTCGAATATAAATCCGATTCTTTTGCGGGAATGCAACGGGCCTAATATGGGATGATGTTCAATCCTTCCGGACATCACCGCTGTTCACCTCCCAGCTGGCTGAAGGAGACGGGACGTACAGGCGGTTGATATTTCAAGGGAACGGTATCGAAGGTTGCATGACCGATGGCCTGACGGACAATTTCCTCAATCAGGTAACGGCAGGTCCGTCCTCCGCAAAAACCCATCCCGGCGCGTGTACGCAGTTTGACTTCACGCGAGGAACAGCGGTATCGCTTTGCCGTATCCGCGATCTCTTCCAATGTAACCTCTTCGCATCTGCAAACGATCGTATTCGGCATATTCATATCCATTCTCCTTTCCATCCCGATGATCATGCAAAAATAAGGCCAAAAAAGGCAAGGAAAACACCGATCAACATAAGTGGCATGAAATTTGCGTGAACAAAAAAATGAAGTGTAACGAAAAAGCCAACCCGTTTGACAAGGAGGGTACATTCGGATGAACAGGATCACGAAACTGAGGGAAACATTCCCGTCCCTGGGCGTGGACGGCATAATGATTACCTGCCCAGCCAATCGCCGGTATATGACCGGATTTACAGGATCGGCCGGCCTGGCGCTGATCTCGCCGACAGAAGCGAAATTGCTTACCGATTTCAGATATGTCGAACAGGCGGCAGAACAGGCGAAAGAATATGAAATCGTCCGGATTCAAGATTCATTGTACGATCAAACCGCCCTGGAAGCGGAAAAGATGGGCATCACCCATCTGGCCTTTGAACAGGACCATATCACTTATCGCGCTTACAAGAAATACAAGGAAAAAATGAAAGCCAAAATGACCCCGGCGTCCGGTGTGGTGGAAAACTTGCGCATGATCAAATCGGAACAAGAAATCGAAAAACTAAGAAAAGCGGCGGAAATTGCCGATCTTACATTCGCACATATTTTGGGGGTTATCCGGCCTGGCATCACCGAAAAAGCAATTGCGGATGAGATGGAATTCTTTATGAGAAAAAACGGGGCCGATTGTTCCGCATTTGACCTGATCGTCGCCTCCGGTCCCCGTGCCGCTTTGCCGCACGGAGTGGCGAGCGATAAAACCATCGGGAATGGAGATATGGTCATTTTAGATTTTGGGGCTTATTACCAAGGGTACCGTTCGGATATGACAAGAACGGTGGCCGTGGGGGATCCGGGAAATCGCCTCAAAGAGGTTTATCAAATTGTTTGGAGGCCCAACTGTCATGCATCGAAAGTCTGCGGCCCGGAGTCGCATGCAAGGATGTGGATAAGGCCGCCCATGAATACATCAAACTGCGGGGTTACGGTGATTGTTTCGGCCATGGGACCGGCCACGGAATCGGACTGGATATTCACGAGGAACCTTTTTTTTCAGCCAAATCCGATAAGAATTTGCAACCCGGAATGGTGATGACGGTGGAACCGGGGATTTATCTTGCCGGAATCGGCGGAGTGCGAATCGAAGACGATGTTCTCATCACCCCGTCGGGTTGCGAAGTGATCACCCGGTCGCCCAAACATCTGATCGTGCTTTCGTGATCAAGTGTACCGGAGGGTATGCATGATTTGTTCATGTAATTATACACGGGCAAAAATCCGTGTACAGTTTTTTTGACCATCGCTTTATGTGGCGTATTCATCCACGGCGCTGCCGGACGTGGCACGAAATTGGCGGATTCAATTTTGCAAAAGGAGAGTTGGACCATGGAATTCCAGCATGAAGCAAGATGCAGGCAATTGCTTGCCTATATGGAAAAACGGAACATTGATGTTTCATTCATCGTATCTCCGATTCATATTTATTATTTTACCGGTTACCTTTCTGAACCGTACGAACGGTTTATGGCACTGGCCGCCGATGCCCGCTCGGGAGAAACCAAGTTATTTGTACCGGGTTTGGATTTGGATACCGCGCGGGAGCATTTGTCTGACAGGCAAACGGTTCCGGTTTCCGACACCGAACATCCTCTTGTCGTTTTGAAGCGGGAACTCGGCGCCATAACCGGCTTGATCGGAATTGAAAAAAAACACATCCGTGTCGCTTTGCACGAACAGTTGGTGGACGCATTTCCCCATGCTTCATTCATAGATCTCGATTCGTGGATCATGTCGGCAAGAATGAAAAAAAGCGAAGAAGAAATGGAAAAAGTCCGGCAAGCAGTCCTTGCTGCCGAAAAAGTAATGGAATACGCCGTGCGAAAGGCGCATACCGGCATGGCGGAATCTGAGCTGGCGGCGGAACTGGAATATCAAACAAGAAAGTTAGGAAATGTCAAACCGGCCTTTGAATTCACGGTTTTGGCCGGGAGGCGGTCTGCGCTTCCGCATGGCAAGTCCGGAACGGATCTTATCAAACCGAATGATTTTGTCGTGATCGATATCGGAGTTCGCGTGGATGGGTATTGTTCCGACATAACCCGAACATTTATTGCCGGAGAAGGAACAAAGGAGCAGGAAAATATGTACGCTGCAGTGCTTGAAGCAAACCGCCGGGCCATTGAAGCCATTGCCTCGGGCATTCCCATTGGCGTATTGGATCAAAGGGCGAGAAAGGTTATCGAATCCAAAGGTTACGGACGTTATTTTACACATCGGCTCGGACACGGATTTGGTATGGAAATTCACGAACCGCCGTCGATTCATGGAGAAAACGGAATGCCGATCGAAGCGGGAATGTTGTTTACCGTTGAACCGGGAATTTATATTCCCTCCGTTGGAGGAGTTCGCATCGAGGATGATGTTTTTATCAGAGAGGACGGAACCGCTGAGTTGTTGACCCAATTTCCCAAAGAGTTGCGGAGATTGGAAGTTAACACCGGTTAAGCGGATCAGACCTGAACAGGGTAGGTTGAGAGGGGGGATTTGAATGAAGCGGATTTTTGTTCATTGACAATTCAACAAAGTTGAAATATATTTATCATAGTTGAATTATAGTGAAAGGGGAAACATCACATTGGAAGCTTACCATCATAAAACCGAATCCCGCACCGTTACACTTCGGTGAGACAAATGATCGGTGAATCCGGATTTGACGTCGCGGTCGTTTGCGCATCGTCTCATTTGCGAAAAGAATTCTTATCGCTTTAAATTCAATGACGGGGAGGCCAGAAAAGTGAAAAAGGCAAAGACCGTATTCAATGTCTTGCTCTTCACAATTTTCGCAAGCTCTTTATTGGCTTGCAGTTCCGGCAATTCGGCAACCGGCGGGGAGTTTGGAAACGGCAGTCCGGAATCAACCCCAAAGCAAACGGAAAATTCCGGGGAGAAAGTTGAATTTACGTTCTCTTTTTGGGGCGACACCAATGAAAAAAATTCATATGAGAAATTGATCACCACGTTCAACTCTTTGCATCCGAACATTACTGTCAAACCGATGTACATTCCCGACGATTACGGCACGAAAATGAATGCGCTTGCCGCTTCCAATACGCTTCCCGATATCGCAAAAATACAAGCCAGCGCCATCTTCCCATGGGCCGCATCGGGCAAATTTCTTGATATTGAACCGTTGCACGCTTCCAGTGAAATCCCAAAAAAGCTGGATTACGTCCAATATAGGGATTCAAACGGCAAAACGATCGGATATAGCTCGAACAATGAAATTATTATCATGTTTTATAATAAAGAAATTTTTGACGAGGCGAATATTCCATACCCTCCGGCGTCCGCTGAAAAAGCATGGTCATGGGACGAGTTCATCGAAGTTGCAAAAAAATTCACAAAAGACAAAAACGGCAACCATCCCGACGACCCCGGTTTCGATCCGAACAACATCACCACGTACGGGGTGAACATGACGCGCAACTACGTTAACATTCAACCGTTCCTGTTGAGCAACGGCGGCGGTATTGTCTCGCCGGAGGACAAATCGATATTGCTGGACAAACCGGAAAGCATTGACGCGCTGCAAAAGATTGCCGATTTGGCGAATAAACATTATGTCATGCCTAAACCCGGCCAGACTCAAACGATGCCGAGTGCGGATGCGGCGCTGCTTACCAAACGGGTGGCAATGGTGATCGACGGACAATGGTCGCTGCAAGTGCTTGGAAAGGCGATGGCTGAGCAAGGATTGAAACTCGGAACGGCCGTATTGCCGAAAATGGGCAGGCCGGTGACGGTAAACACCGGTTCGGCAATTGAAATCATCGCTACGGAAAATGCAAAAAAGCACGAAGCTGAAGCACAATTGTTCTACAAATTTGTCATGGATCCGGAAAATATATTCCCGCTCATTGAATCCGGCTTGGCCATGCCAAATGAAGAAAGGTGGTTTACAGATCCCGAACTGATTAAGAAGTGGACGGACAATCCGTATCATCCGCCGGAATATAAGGAATCTGTGATTGATTATGGTCTGAAGTACGTGGAGCAGTTGGCCGGCTTTTACTGGGAGAAAGACGTTGAAGCGCAACAAATCGTCATTCCGGCGCTGGATCTTCTGTGGCTGGGCAAAATGTCGGCCGAAGAAGTTGTGAATAAAGAGATTATGCCGAAGCTAAAACAAGAACTGGATTTGAAATGATTAAAATTTGAAATGATGAAAAAGGAGGGATTGGATGGAACAAGCCGTAGGTGCGAAGGTCCGCCTCAAATCGCGAAAACGATCGCTTATAGCCAGGAAAGAGGCGATTGCGGCATATTTGTTTATACTTCCCGTTATTTTGGGTTTGTTTCTGTGGACCATCGGTCCAATGATCGCTTCGTTGTTCATCAGTTTTTCGAACTGGCAAGTTTTTGATACCCTCAAATGGGTTGGGATCAGCAACTACGAGAAAATTTTTACTCGAGACTTGTTTTTTTACAAATCGATTCTGGTGACGCTCTATTATGCGTTCGGGTGTGTGGTGACCACGTCGGTTGCGTCCGTCATCTTGGGTTCGCTGATGAACATGGACATGAAACGGATTTCTTTTATCCGCACCGTCTTATACATGCCTACCATCGTTCCCGCTGTCGCCAGCAGCTTTTTGTGGCTATGGCTGTTCAATCCGGATTTCGGACTGTTGAACTCGATTTTGTCTTTTTTCGGTATCCCTAAGCTCCAATGGGTATTCGCCGAATCCACCGCCATTCCCTCGCTCATTCTTATGCATTTGTGGACAGCCGGTTCAGGCGCGCTTATCGTTCTGGCTGGCCTTAAGGACGTTCCGAAACACTTGTACGAGGCGGTTGAAATCGATGGGGGCGGTTGGTGGAGCAAATTTTGGTACGTTTCGATCCCGTTCATCACACCGGTGATTTTTTTCAACCTTGTTATGGGATTCATCGGCTCGTTGCAGGCGTTCACAACCGCTTATATTATGACGCAGGGCGGTCCCAACAATGCGACACTGTTTTTTGTCTACTATCTATACAGGGAAGCTTTTGTGAACAACCATTTCGGCTACGCAAGCGCGTTAGCATGGATTTTGTTCTGGATCATTGCAATGTTGACGGCACTCATATTTAAATCATCAAAAGGTTGGGTATTTTATGGCGGTAAGTAGTCAACAGCAAAAATATTGGGGAAGAACGGCAGCTGCAATGAAAATTGCCTTTCTGTTTCTCATTTGTGCTTTATCGTTATTCCCGTTTTATTGGATGATAAGAAGTTCGTTAATGAATCAGATGGAGCTTTTCAGCTTTCCTCCGAAATTATATCCTGAGCGGCTTCGTTGGGATAATTTTACCGGTGTATTTGAGGCAGTCCCATTTCCTTTATATTTCAAAAATACGATGATGATCATTTTTCCGGTGCTACTTGGCACGATTGTCACATGCAGCCTGGCGGGATACGCTTTCGGCAGGCTCAATTTTCCGTTGAAAAATTTTTGGTTCGTTTTGGTCATGTCGACACTCATGTTGCCTCCGGCGGTTACGGTCATCCCGAAATATATCGTGTGGAGCAAACTCGGACTGATCAACACGTTCTATCCGCTTACGGTCCCCGCATGGTTTGGCGGGGGGGCATTCAACATTTTCCTGGTTCGGCAATTTTTTATGACAATCTCCAAGGAAATTGAAGAGTCGGCAACGATTGACGGTGCCGGTTATTTTCGGATTTTTTTCAGTATTATGCTGCCGTTGATCATTCCCGTATTGGTTGTCGTCACTCTGTTTACATTCATTCATGAATGGAACGACTTTTTTCAGCCTTTATTGTACTTGAACAACGATTCGAAATTTACGTTGGCTTTGGGGCTCATCACGCTTCGGGGCGAATTTAATTCGCAATGGAATGTAATGATGGCGGGTGCGGCGATCATGACGCTGCCGGCAATCGTAATCTTCTTTATAGGGCAAAAGTATTTTGTAGAAGGCATCAGTTTCACGGGGATGAAAGGATAGACGAATGCGAACATACGATCGGTAGCGAAGTGTATCATTTGAAGCCGGGAATGATGTTGAGAATTCCGCGTAATGTGATGCACAATGCCAAAGTTACAAGCTGGGAGCCTTGCCGGGGGGATGACCGAAGGGATGAAAGAATGCTTCAAATTTATGAGAAAAGGGCTTGACTCTGCTTTTTGACGGAATTTGGAATAACCGTCCGTTTCTTTTTGAGTTTGTCCGCACAGATTTGATGCGAAAAGAGACCGATCAGCACCCTTTAAAAGAAGGAGGTCTCTTTTTTCTATGGAATTTTTCCATTACACTTTCAGTTTAGCGCAACAAATTGTGTGCGCGGCAAGATGGATTTTGCGCGGCTGGAACAGAAAATGTTCCGTATAATTGACGGGAACCGAAGGACGCCGCGCCGGAAGAACGTTACCGCCTGAATGAAGCGAAGCGGGCCCTTTTCAGCCGCTTATTTGTGGCCAAAAAATGCTTTATAGATCTCCTTCTTAGTCCGCTATCACCATCCTCCATGCCGCTTTACAGCAAAAAATAGACCCATTCATGTCCGCTAATTCGCCCGGAATCCCGGATGCTCCGCTTCCTTGGGGTTTACTGGCTTTAACGCTTGATATTCCCAAAAACATGTAATAAATTTAAAATCAAATCCAACCATTATCGTAAGCGCTTACAACAAAAAGTAAGCGACTAACTTTTTGGAGGGATCAAACATGTACTCTCTTTTAATCATTGACGATGAAAAATGGGTACGGCAAGGATTGCGCTGGACGATCGACTGGGAAAAAGAAGGAATAGAAGTTGCGGGGGAGGCTGAGGACGGCGAATCCGCATTGCAACTCATAGACCGGCATGCGCCCGATCTTATCATTACGGACATCAAAATGCCCGGTCTCGACGGCCTGTCATTAATTGAAGAAATTCGGAAACGGAATCTGCGCACAAAAATTATTATTATTAGCGGGTACAGCGATTTCGGTTACGCACAGAAGGCGCTAAGGTACGGTGCAAACGATTACATTTTGAAACCGATCGAAGAAAGCGATTTGCTGGAAATTGTAAGAAAATGCGTGGCGGAGTTGGACAGGGAAAGCAATGCCAATCTGACCTTGGAACGGATGTCCGATTCCATAAGGGAGGGACTGCCCTTGGCCCGCGGGCGATTCCTGGAATATTGCCTGACGGGGAAACATGATTTCTCCCTGCGCGACATTCATGCGACGTGGGTGGCTTTGGGAATTCCGGTGCATTCGGAACGCCTGAACGTATTGTCGGTTAAAATACACGATTGGGGAAAGCGGGGTAACGGCGGCAAGGATGGCGCCGTCATCCGTTACGCCTTGGGCAATATGGCCGAGGAGATCGGAGGAAAACAGGGGAGGGGCGCCATCGCCTGCCCGCTTGCCGATCACATGGAATCGGATGTCGCGATTCTGTACGCGAACGCCGATGATCTGCCGTTGTCCCGGAAATGGTCGGTACTGATCGAAGCTGCCGAGCGATTTTTGGGGATCCGCATCAGCATTGGCGTCAGCCTTCCGAGAGACAAGACACAGTTGGCCCGTTCCTTCGAAGAAGCGTTGTTTGCCGGCGCACACGCTTTTTTTGACGGTGACGGAAAAGTGTACGACATTGCCGATCTGCCCCGGAACGGAGCCGACGCGGCCGGATACTCCGGTCCGGGCAGCTTCTGGGAAACGCGCCTGATCAACGCGATGAAACTGGGGGACGAACAAGCTTTGGAACCGCTGTTGGACGAACTGGCGGATCATTTGGCAGCGTCGAGGAAACACATCCCCGCATTAACCATTTATCGCGGTCTCATTTCCCTGCTGGGCAATGTGGCGCAAAAATGGGAAGCATGCTTCCCGCAGCTTCCGAAATTGCATATTCCTCCTTCCGTCTTGCCGCACTTCAAAAACGATTTGCTCCGTTCGCTGACCGCCACCTGCCGGAAGCTCAAAGAACAAGGCAACCGCAGTAGAGTCATCGAGCTTGCGCTTTCCTATATCCAGGAACATTTCAGCGAAGGCATTACGATGAACGACGTGGCTGAACATCTTTATTTGAATCCGTCGTACTTCAGCAAAATATTTCATGCGGAAGTGGGAGAAACGTTCAGCAAATACCTGGTGCGCTTACGGATGTTGAAAGCGAAAGAACTGTTGAAGGATACCCATCTGAAAATTTACGAAGTGGCGGAAAAGGTCGGATACAGCGATTTCAGGCACTTTGTCAAAACGTTCAAGGAAATGGAGGGAATCACCCCTGCGCAATACCGGGAACTGGGCATATAGCGGGTCATGGAGGAGAGACGATGAAACGGCGCAGAACGCAGTTCGGGTGGATGTCGATTGGAACGAAGATTTTTATTCTTTATTTTGTAAGCATGTCGGTTGCCGTTACGGCAATGTGCTATTACTCTTATCACAAAACGACAGAAATCATTCAATCCAAGGTAGGCAATGTGGCGTTGCAGACGGTCCAACAGGCCGCCAGGCGATTGGATGTCGTGCTGCAAGAGTATGAAAACCGCACCCATCTGATTTTCAGCTACAAAGAGCTGCAAAAAGGGTTATTCGGTCATTTCCGGGATCATTACGAGCGGACGGTCAACACGGCACAAATAACGGAGTTTATATCCAATTTCGTCAATTCCAAAAACGATGCCATAAATTTATATATCCTCGGCAAGCACTCCGCTTCTTACAGCTATACGAGAAACGATTCGTCCGTCGTTTCCGTTCTTCCTCCGTTTGAGCCGAAACCGGAAGAACTGTATTGGTACCGGAGCATCATCGAAGCCGACGGCCGCATCGTATGGTTCGGCATTCGCGATTCGTTCGTCAAGATTGGAGGGCGGCAAACGTACGGGGAACATCCGGTTTTTGTCATGGGAAGAGCATTGAAGGATATATGGGGTTCGAATGAAATTATCGGGGTGATGGTGTATGAACTGGACCCTGCCATGATTCGGGATATATTATCGGAAATCGACTTTAACGCTTCCGGTTCGTCCATCATCGTGGATGCGGGTTCCCGTGTGATGGGGGATGCCGACGGACAGCGTATGATGTTGTGGTCCGGACTCGATTTGCCGCCGGATCCGAGCGGGATGACACGGTTAACGGTGGACGGCGAAAATATGCTGGTCGTCTACGATCAATTGCGCGTCAACGGCTGGAAACTGGTCGGGATGGCACCATCCAAAAACCTGGTCAGGGAATCTCGGGAAATCGGCCTGTTCACATTGTATTTGGCATCCGGATTTATGTTTGCAGCGATCCTGCTGGCTCTTGTTGCCGCCCGGCATGTCCGTGTTCCCGTTCATATTTTGCTCCGTTCGATGCGCAGGGCGCAGGAAGGGGATCTGGAGACGAAAATTGCCGTGCGGAGGAGAGACGAATTCGGAGTATTGTTCGAAAGCTTCAATGTGATGGTGTCCAAGCTGAAGAGTCTTATCGACGAATTGTATATTCAGAAACTGCTCAAAAAAGAAATGCAACTGAAGATGCTGGCCTCGCAAATTAATGCGCATTTCATTTATAATACGCTCGATTCCGTGCATTGGATTTCCCGGATCAGGAAAGTGGACGAAATCAGCACGATGGTCTTCGGTTTGTCAAAATATTTGCGGATCAGCTTAAGTTCCGGCCGGGATACGGTGACCGTGCGGGAAGCCGCCGAACTGGTCGAACACTATTTGTCGATCCAGAAAGTGCGTTATCAGGACAAGTTTGTTGTCGACATGCGGGTCGATCCGGAGCTGAACCATTGCCAGGTGTTAAAATTCGTCTTTCAACCGTTAGTGGAAAATGCAATTTATCACGGTTTGGAAAATAAACGCGGAACGGGACGGCTGGACATCCGCTGGGCAAAAAACGGGGATCATTTATATTTCGAGGTCATCGACGACGGGGTCGGCATTCCTCCCGGCAAAATGAAAGAAATATGCGAATCGCTGACTCATGGCGACGTTCGCGGAGAACACCATTTCGCCCTGAAAAATATTCATTCGCAAGTGCAACTGGCCTACGGTCCGCAATATGGGTTGAAGCTGGAAAGCGAACCGGGAGCGGGGACAAAAGTGACGTTGAAACTGCCTTTGCTTGAAAAAGCCAAAATATGACACCAAAAACAAAATCACCCTCATTTTGTTTAATGATGGAGGCGTATACAATGAAGTTACATCATGCGACAGATGTTGAAATATCAGGCTGAAAAAGGAGGAAGAAAATGAGCAAGATCAGTGTTACAGAAACAACGGGAAGGAAGCGGTTCCTTTACCCGGCAATTTCGATTCTTGTTTTCGTTTTCTTGCTGGCCGGTTGTGCGCAAGGCAACAAACCGGGGCAGGGAACCGGCGGATCGCAGGAAGCGCAAGGGGGCCGGACCGGCGATGCGCAAGTCACGATTGATTTTTGGTTTCCGTGGGGCGGTGATTTTCAAAAAGAATTTAAAGAAAATGTTGTGGATGTATTTGAACAGAAACATCCGAATATTAAGGTGAAAATGACGTTCGTAGAAAACTCCGGCGAAACCCAGGCCTCGGACAAACTGTTGACGGCCATTGCCGGAGGCAACCCGCCCGACGTCGCCTTGTTCGACCGTTTTCTGATCGGATCGTGGGCGGCCAGGGGGTCGTTGACGGACCTGACCGATATGGCCAAGGCCGACAATATTTCGCAAGAAGACTACTATCCTTCATTATGGGCGGAGGCGGTATATGAAGGCAAACTGTACGGGTTGCCCTGGGGAACGGATAACCGGGCCATGTTCTACAATAAGACGTTGTTGCGGGAGTCCGGTCTCGATCCGGACAAACCGCCGGTTACGATACGGGAATTGGATACGATGGCGGAAAAAATATACCGGAAAGGCAGCAACGACAAATATGAACAAATCGGCTTCATCCCCTGGATGAACCAGGGATTTTTATATACGCACGGTTGGAATTGGGGAGGACTGTGGGAGAAAAACGGAGAACTGACCCCGAACGATCCGCAAATTGTCAAAGCGCTGGAATGGATGGTCGAATACGCGAAAAAATATAATGTGGAAACGATGACCAGTTTCTCGGATTCCATGAAACAGACGGGCATGAACGCTTTCTGGACGGGCAAAGTCGGGTTCGTCTATGACGGCAACTGGATATTGAACGATTTGAATAAATATAAAGTCGATTTTGAGTGGGGAGTGGCTCCCATGCCGACTCCGGAGGGAATGGAACCCGTCACTTGGGCAGGAGGATGGTCCTATGTCATTCCGAAAGGCGCCAAACATTTGAATGAAGCTTGGGAATTCGTAAAATTCGTCGCCCACAAGGAAGGAACGCTGCTCTGGGCGAAACGCGAAACTGCCGGCAACGACATTACGGCTATGCCATCGGTTAATGAAGAATTGAAAATGGATGAGAATCCGAATCTGAAAGTATTTCTCGATTTAATGCCAAGAGCTTTTACCAGACCGGTAACCCCGGTGGGATCTTTCCTGTGGAACGAAGCGATTCGGGTAACCGATTTGGCCATTAACGGCAAAGGCGAGCCGCAACAGTTGCTTGACGAAGTGAAGCGGAACGTCGATGCGGAACTGGAGAAATTGAAGAAATAACTTCCCGATCACAGTGAACGAAGCGTGAAGAGGGGACGGATTCGCCCCTCTTTGCATTTCGCCCATTGTCCTTACTTCACTGTACCGCAAACGATCTGTTTGAAGGAGGTTGCGCAATGGCCAAAACGGACTTTGCCGGAGAACGGAAACGTATGGCGCCTGTTCATCGCAGCAAACGTAAAAAATCGCGTTACGAAACCAAAATGACGCTTTACGGAATTTTATTTACGCTTCCCTGGATTGTCGGATTGTTGTTGTTCAACGCCTATCCGCTGCTGATGTCCGCCTATTACAGCCTGACATCGTACAGTATTCTGGAGCCGGAGCAATGGGTGGGATTGGAAAATTACCGGATGTTAATGAAAGATCAAATATTTTGGACAAGTATTTATAACACGCTGTACTATACGATTTTTTTCGTTCCGTTGAGTATTGTCGTCGGAGTCGGACTGGCTTTGTTACTGAATATGAAGATCCGTTTTCAAGGGATCTTTCGCACGGTTTTCTTCGTTCCCAGTCTGGTTCCGGCAATCGCCACCACCATCATTTGGCTGTGGCTGTTGAATCCTCAATTCGGGTTGGTCAACCAATGGCTGGAACAGATCGGCATTCCCGGCCCGCCTTGGCTTGGCAGCGAGCATTGGTCCAAGCCGTCGCTCATTCTGATGAGCTTGTGGGGAGTGGGCCAGCCGATCGTCATTTATTTGGCAGGGTTGCAGGACATTCCCCGCGATTATTATGATGCGGCATCCGTTGACGGCGCCAATGTGCTGCAAAGGCTGAAGCACATTACGTTGCCGTTATTGACGCCGGTCATCTTCTTCAATCTGGTCATGGGAACGATCGGCGCACTGCAAAATTTTGTGTTGCCGTTTACGCTGACCAACGGGAAAGGCACACCGGCCAATTCCATGATGTTTTACGTGATGTATCTTTACACGAACGGCTTCAGTTATCTGAAGATGGGCTATGCATCCGCCATGGCATGGATCCTGTTCATTATCGTAGTATCCTTGACCGCCTTAATTTTTGCCACGCAAAGACGCTGGGTGTTTTATCAAGGAAAAGACTAGGGGGGATTGCGGTGAACATTTCCACAACGATAAGACGAATACAACTTGCTTTGGCGTATGTTTTTCTGTCATTGGCCGGATTTTTTTTCCTGACCCCGTTTTTGTGGATGTTGTCCACTTCGCTGAAGCCTGACGAAGAATTGTTCGCATGGCCTCCGGTATGGATTCCGAGCCAATTGGTGTGGAGCCACTACCCCGAGGCGCTGACTTATGTGCCATTTTTCCAATATTTTACAAATACAATCGTCATTACCGTATTGGCTGTCCTCGGCGTGCTGTTTTCGTGTCCGCTGGTTTCTTACGGAATTGCGCGCATTCCGTGGAAAGGGGCGAAAGTGCTGTTTATTCTTACTCTGATCGTCATGATGCTGCCGTATCAAGTCACGATGATCCCGATTTTTATCGTGTTCAAAAATTTGGGATGGGTGGGAACGAATATCCCTTTATGGTTGCCGGCCTTTTTCGGAGCACCGTTTTACATTTTCCTGCTGCGGCAGTTTTTTTTGGGATTGCCGAAAGAACTGGAAGATGCGGCGCGGATCGACGGGGCATCCGAATTCCGCATCTACTGGCAAATCATGCTTCCGCTTACGAAACCTGCGCTGCTGACCATCGGATTGTTCCAGTTTATGGGCAGCTGGACAGATTATCAAGGGCCGCTGATTTATTTGTCCGACGAGTCGCAGTATACGATCATGCTGGGGCTGCAGGCGTTTCGGACACAGCATGGCGCGGAATGGCAGATGCTGATGGCCGCTTCTTTGGTCGTTACGTTGCCGGTCATGATTTTGTATTTTTTGGTACAACGAGTATTCATCCAGGGCATTACGTTTTCCGGTTTGAAATAATCCGGCGCCGTTCGGAAACATCCTTTGACACAAAGTCTTTTTAAGGATATACTGAACTTGATAATAAGCTTCATAACAATGTGATCCTGGGTAGAGCCTGCCAATGCGGGCTTTTTTACTCTTTTTCATGGGGGAGGAGGGGTTCATTCCTTATTGCCGTTGATTTCCCGGAATCCTCAAACGCTTTCATGGATGGCTTTTCCCGGTGCGCCGGCCGGAACGGGGGTTTCAGGGGATCAAGAATACATACGTCCGCGCCAAAGCAAACGCCGTATTTGCAAAACATGGAAGTACATGAAGGGAGCATTGACGATGAATTTGAACGGCAAAGTCGCCTTTGTCACGGGAGGCGGAACAGGAATCGGGAGGGCTGTGGCCTTGAGATTGGCCCGGCATGGCGTCCACGTAGCGATCAATTATTCGAGATCCGAAACCGATGCCCAATCTACTGCAGATGAATTGCGGCGTTTCGGTGTGCAAACCTTGCTCTGCAAGGGGGACGTTTCCGTCGATGCCGAGGTGAGGGCAATGGCGCAACAAGTGCTGGAAAAGTTCGGGCGTCTGGATATTCTGGTCAATAGCGCCGGAACGACGCATTTTGTCGAATTCAGTGATCTTGAAGGGCTGGCCGACGAGCATTGGGAACGGGCGTTCAATGTCAACGCCAAAGGGATTTTTCTGACCAGCCGGGCGTTTGCCGAATCGTTAAAGCAAAACCGCGGCTGTATCGTAAACATCACTTCGACGGCAGGGATCGTTGCCCAAGGCAGTTCGATCGCCTATTGCGCTTCCAAGGCGGCGGCCAACAATATCACGAAGTCGTTGGCGCGCGTGCTGGCCCCCGAGGTCAGAGTGAACGCCGTCGCCCCCGGCATCGTCAAGACGCGTTGGGTGGAAGGAAGAGATGAACATGTCCGGCGCCTGGGCGGTGAAACGCCGCTCGGACGGGTTGCGGAACCCGACGATGTGGCTGAAGTGGTCCTTTCTTTGATAGGGAGCGCAGGGTTTGTGACCGGGCAAATTGTTGTCGTTGACGGCGGAAGGTTTATGTAAGGCGGCCGGCAGTTCAAAAAGAAAAGGTGGGCACTTATCGTGTATAAAGGGTTATTCATTCTTAACGCTGACGCATACGAAACCATTTATCCCTCCCATGTCAGAGAACGGATTGCAAAATATGTGGACATTTACGCTCCTCCCCAGACTGCCGATTCCATTCGGACACAATTGTCCCTGCTCGGCGAGGCCGATTTTATTTTTTCGGGATGGGGAGGTCCGTTGCTGGACCATACGTTCTTGGATGCCGCTCCCCGTCTGAAGGCATTTTTTTACGGAGCCGGTTCAGTGAAAGGAATCGTGACGGATGCGTTTTGGGAGAGGAAGATCCCGATCACGAGCGCTTATGCCGCCAATGCCGTACCGGTTGCCGAGTATACGGTCTCGCAAATTTTGTTTGCTTTGAAACTGGGGTGGCATTTTGTCCACCGTCTCCGGACCGACCGGTCCTATCAGGCCAAAAAGGAATGGGCCGGTGCAGTGCCCGGAGCCTACGGCAGCACCGTCGGCCTCATCTCGCTGGGCATGGTTGGGCGGAAAGTCCGCGAGCGGTTGCGGCATTTCGATGTGCGGGTGATTGCCTACGATCCGTTTGTGCCGAAGGAAGAAGCCGACCGTCTGGATGTGGAACTGTGTCCGCTCGAAGACGTTTTCCGCCGGGCTGATGTGGTTTCCTTGCACACTCCGTGGCTGAAAGAAACCGAAGGCATGATTACCGGGGCGCATTTGGCCTCCATGAAACCCAGGGCCACCTTTATCAATACGTCCCGCGGGGCGGTCGTGAAGGAGCGGGAAATGATCGAGGTGCTGAAACAAAGGCCGGATCTGTATGCCGTTCTGGATGTGACCTATCCGGAACCGCCCGCGCCGGATTCGCCGCTGTACACGTTGCCCAATGTCGTTCTGACGCCGCATATCGCGGGTTCGATGAGCAAGGAATGCGGCCGCATGGGGATGTACATGGCGGAAGAACTCGAACGTTATTGCAACGGTGAACCTTTCCGATGGGAAATCACGAAGGAGAAAGCGGCCATCATGGCATGAATGAAGGCCGTTCAAGGCCATATATGGCCGTGTATTAACAGCAAAACAAAACAGGGGTGAAAACATATGAAATATCCATACCTGGGCAAAACGGGATTGCGGGTCAGCGAATTATGTTTGGGCGCCATGACGTTCGGGCGCGAAACAAGCGAACAGGACAGTTTCCGCATTATGGACCGTTTTGTTGAAGCGGGAGGCAATTTCATTGATACGGCCGATGTGTATTCGACCGGAAGGTCCGAAGAGATTGTGGGCAAATGGTTGAAGACCAAAAATCGCGACGACCTGGTGATCGCAACGAAAGTGCGTTTTCCGATGGGCAGCGGTCCCAATGACGTCGGACTGAGCAGAAAACATATCATGGCGGGAGTGGAAGCGAGCTTAAAGAGATTGGGAACGGATTATATCGATTTGTATCAGGTTCACGCCTGGGACCCGCGGACACCGCTGGAGGAAACGCTCGGCACGCTGAACGATTTGGTGCGCCGCGGTGATGTCCGTTACATCGGGGCCAGCAATTTCCGGGGATGGCAACTGCAAAAGGCTATCGACTTGAGCAGACAGCACGGCTGGGAATCTTTCGTATGTCTGCAACCGCAATATAACTTGCTGTGCCGTGCCACCGAATATGAGCTCATTCCCGTCTGTCTGAACGAAGGGATCGGAGTCATTCCCTGGAGTCCGTTGCGCGGCGGATGGTTGAGCGGAAAATTCCGCAGAGGCATGGCCGAACCTCCGGTCGATTCGCGTGTCGCCATTGCCGAAGCCAAAGGATGGAGCGAATCGTGGACGAACTATAACAACGAACATACGTGGACCGTTCTGGATGCGCTGCACGCCGTTGCCGGGGAAACGGGAAAACATCCGGCGCAAATCGCCATTAACTGGCTGTTGCAACGCGAGGGTGTGACTGCGCCGATCATCGGAGCAAGAACGTTGGAACAGTTGGAAATCAATCTGGGCGCGACCGGCTGGGCATTGACCCCCGATCAGATGGCACGGTTGAACGCTGCGAGCGAAATGCCAGTGTCGTATCCGTATGACCTGAGAGCGGAACAGCAGCAAAGAACGGGGAGAGAAAATTAATCCGGGAGTCTGTCCTGCGGCGACCAATACGGCGACGGCCAAAACAATCAGAGGGGGAAGGCACCGTGAAATACCGGAAATTGGGCAAAAGCGGTTTGAAAGTAAGCGAGATCGGTCTGGGCAGTTGGCTGACTTACGGCAATACGATGGGAGCGGACCGTACGAAAGACTGCATCCGCAAAGCGTATGAACTGGGCATCAATTTCTTCGACACGGCGAACGCGTATAACCGCGGAGCGGCGGAAGAAGCGGTCGGACAGGCATTGCGGGAATACCCCCGGGAAAGCTATGTCCTGGCGACGAAAGTATATTTTCCGATGGGAGACGGCCCGAATGACAGAGGACTGTCGCGCAAGCATATCATCGAGCAATGCGAAGCAAGTTTAAAACGGTTGGGTGTGGACTATATTGACTTGTATCAATGCCACAGGTACGATCCGGACACTCCTTTGGAGGAAACGCTGCGGGCGCTGGATGATTTGACGGCCCAGGGCAAAATCTTGTATGCCGGCGTCAGCGAGTGGAGCGCGGCGCAAATTGTCGACGCCGTGCATATCGCTAAAGAACTGAGGCTGAGACCGCTTGTTTCGAACCAGCCGATTTATAACATGCTGGTTCGGTATATCGAGAAAGAAGTGCTTCCCGTTTGCGAACGGGAAGGAATCGGCCAGGTTGTTTTCTCTCCGCTGGCTCAGGGCATGCTGACGGGCAAATACAAGCCGGGACAGGCATTGCCGGCGGACAGCCGCGCTGCCAACGACGGCACCAATTATTGGCTGAAATCTTATTTGCGCGATGATGTGCTGGCATGCATTGTAAAACTGGAACAAGTCGCTCACCGTCTGGGTTGCACACTGTCGCAGCTGGCGATCGCATGGGTGCTGCGGCAGCCTGGCGTCAGCTCCGCCATCATCGGTGCCAGCCGCCCGGAACAAATTGAGGAGAACGTCAAAGCGCTGGATGTTCATCTGACAGACGGGACGTTACAGGAAATCGACGCCATTTTGCGGGAAATTGACGGTTTCGTGCCGCTTTGGTGAATGTTGCCAGGGGGGGCGGTCCCCAAAGGGCGATCCCCAAAAGCATTCCCGACCTAATCGCAAATGAACCTCCGACACCGCTGTACAAGCGGGATCGGAGGTTTGTTTTTTGTTTGGCATGACAGGGATGACATAATTTTTTTAATCAAATCGTAGGATGGAATAATGAAAGTACAGTGGCATGGGGGTTGCGAGCGCTTTGAAGAATGCCTGCCTTTCACCCCTTTCTGGGCTCTTGCGTATACTGTAGCACTTAAGGTAAGCATAAGCCTAAATGAGGTGATATCCCATGAGTGGCCGAGTCACATCGAAGGAGCAGCGCAGCAGCGTCATGCCTTCCCGGCAAATCAACATTATTCTGCGCAATGTGGAAACTCAGACGCTTGCGGAAGCGGAGACTCAGACCGTAGTAAGAAAAACGCCCGCAGACGGTCCGCTTGCGGAAGTTTTCAGGGAATTGGATCAAATGATCGGACTTACGAACGTCAAAGAACTTGTGCATGAAATTTACGCGATGCTGCAAATCGGAAAGTACCGTTCGGAAGCGGGACTGCAAAATAGCGCTCATGTGTATCACATGATATTCAAGGGCAATCCTGGTACGGGCAAGACGACGGTGGCACGGTTGCTTGCGCGCATGTTTCACGCGATGGGCATTTTGGGAAAAGGACATTTTATCGAAGTGGAACGGGCGGATTTGGTCGGCGAGTATATCGGCCATACCGCTTTGAAAACGAGAGAGCTCATTAAGAAGGCGTTGGGCGGAGTGCTGTTCATCGACGAGGCGTACAGTCTGGCGCGCGGAGGCGAAAAAGATTTCGGCAAAGAGGCGATCGATGCCCTCGTCAAGGGCATGGAAGATCATAAAGACCACTTTATCCTTATTTTGGCGGGCTACTCCGACGAGATGGAGCAGTTTCTTGCGACCAATCCCGGATTGCCTTCAAGATTTCCCATCCAGGTGAATTTCGAGGATTACAGTGTGGATCAGCTGATTGAAATATTCGAACAAATGGCGAAAGAAAGACAGTACATTCCTTTGCCGCAGACCAATCTGAAACTGAAACAACATTTAATCGAAGAAAAGAACGAATATTACCGCACTTTCAGCAATGCCCGGTACGTACGCAACGTATTGGAGAAAGCGATCCGCAACCAGGCGGTGAGGCTGTTGAATCAGTACGTTTCCGTTCCCAGCAAACACGAACTGATGACAATCCGTCCCGAAGATCTGAAATGGGACAAATGAAAGGATGGCACGGCAGGCAGATCATTCGGCGGGTTGGCAAGCCGGAAGGTTTCTGGTATCATAAAAAGGAGTTTGAACTCGAAACTCGAGTTGCCGCGGCAACATTTCGCGGCAATATCGAGTTTTTTTTCCACGGATAATGGCCGAAAGGGGAGAAGTCGCCGTGAGTGCCAAAGAAACGGGCGCAAAGGGACAATTGCAGGTCGTTTATATTGTCCGTGCGTTAGCGATTCTCGGTGTGATCGCGGTTCATGCCAGTTCCGTTCCCGTCGGACAAGTCGATCCGGCTTCGAAGATGTTTGCGGGGTATAATTTTATTAATATATTTAACAAGTATGGTACCCCCACATTTATTTTTTTAAGCGCGTTTGTATTGTTTTACAGTTATTACAACAGGGAAATCAACGGAAAATTGCTGGCGGGTTTTTATAAGCGCAGATTTTTGTATATATTGCTGCCCTATTTCATTTTTTCCGTCTTCTATTACACGATACAAATTTATTATTCTTACGGGGAATCGTGGGATCAATTTTGGCTTTATGCCTCGTTTTCCAATTTTTTGGACTTGCTGTTGAAAGGGAAGACGTTTTACCATCTTTACTTTATTTATATCAGCATTCAGTTTTATATTTTATTTCCCGTTCTGCTGTGGTTGTTCAAAAAGTATGCGGGCCTTACGAAACATCTGATTTGGACCGGTTTGGTCATCCAGTGGGCGTTTGTTCTCTATAACCTGTATGGATGGCAATACAGCGATAAAGGAAGCCTTGCTTTGGCATATTTGTCCAACTATTTTTTGGGCGCATACTGCGGGATTTATTATCACCGGATCAAAGACTGGCTGGTCGTTACCCGGAGCAAACTGTTGAGCCGGAAAATGGGGCTGTGGGCTTCTTTATGGATCGTTTGGTTAGCCGCCGGACTCAGCCATGTCTATATTTGGAACCAGGGACGCGCGTATAACGATTGGACGGATCCTTTATTGTATGAACTGCTCTGGCATGTGCATTCGTACACCTCGTCGATCGTTTTGCTGCAACTTTCCTATTGGATTTTGACGAAGTGGAAAGCGGCATTTGCCAATATCTTGATCCATCTGGGCGTCGTTTCGTTTGGCGTATATATTATCCATGCCGGCATTTTGTTTTATTATTTCCGTTTGACCGCAAGTTCAAACCCTTTGTTCTACAACGCCTATGTTGCCGGAGGGTACCTGACGGCCCTGTTCCTGTCCTGGATCATCGTCGGTTTGGCTTACAAATATGTCAAACCGTCATGGATCTTATTCGGGGCCCAACCGAAGTCCAGCCCGTATCTGGAACGCCGTTACACGGTGAAACCGCGCCGGGGAGTCCGCCAGGCCGGGATCGGAAAATCGGTCTGACTAACGAAGCTGATAATGCTTTTCCACTTTTTTTCCGATAAACCATAAAAAGAAAAAGCAGAGAGCCACTACAGGAATCCGCCACGGTTGGGCAATGAGTCCTTTCCAGTCGTGGCCGATATAGGAAAGCATAAAAACCATGACGGCTTTGCCCGACATCAGCGCGGGCAGAAAGGTTGACCAGCGCACGGTGCTCATGCCCGAAGCGATGTTGATGAAAAAGGACGGGGTAAAGGGAAAGCAGTAAAGCAAAAACAACGGCGTGAACCCTCTGCGCTCGATCCATCCGAAAAAGCGTTCGGTTGCCGGATATTTCTTCAAAATGAAATGGCTGAACTTTCCTCCGAATTTCCGTGCAAGCAAAAAGACAATGACCGAACCGAGACTCGTGCCGATCCACGAATAAAAGAACCCCAGCGCGAATCCGTATGCCGAAGCGTTGCCCGCGACAATGACGAAAAGCGGCAGAAACGGCAAAAAAGATTCGACCATCGGCAGCAAAATGCCCGGCAACGGCCCAAGCGCCGAGTATTCGCGCAACAAAGCCTCGATTTTGGCGATATCGATATTGTTCCAATATTCTTCCAGGCGTTTATACAAATTGTTTTTCAATTCCTTTCGTGAACGGTTTCATCATATTTCTCCGCGAATATTTGCCTCTGTGCAGAACTAGACCAAGTATAGATGGATTTTTCCGAAAAATCAATAAAGTATCCCCCGGGAACAGGAACCGCGGATTTTTTGCCAATTGACCCGATCCGGCACGATTGTTAATATAACAGCGTGACGGAATGAATGGCGTTTAAGGGGGAATGGATGATAAAAACATTTTTTAATAAATTAAAAATAAGAGAAAAAATTTTTGTCATCATATGTCTCATTATGTTCGGGGTTTGTTTGATCAGCATGGCGGCGGTTCAGGTGGCGGCGGATATTTATGAACACCGGATTTACACCGAGGCGGCGGAAGTGCTGAACCTCACGTCTTCGACAGTGGACAGCGAGCTGAGAGAGATCGAAGACTTGACCCAACAGATCGCAACCGACAGCCGCATGCAGGAGTACCTTGCGCGGTTGAATTCGGATACGCCAAATTATGAGAATTACAGGGTCCAACGGGATATGTACGATCTGATGTTGTACTACATGCAAAAGGAGAAATATTTTTCTTCCTTGCAAATTATCGATTCCAACGGAAACAAGCATGTTACCGTATTGTACAACATTGGAAACAACAGCCGGGATTTATATCAGGTTGCCGTACAGGCGGAAGGAAGAAACGTCTGGCTTCCGGGGGAAGACGATTCCCAGACCTTGCTTGCCGTAAGGCAGATCAGAGGCATGAAAAATCTGAACTTGTCCCACTATGGCGTGTTAACCATATGGATTGACATGAAAAAGATGGTTTCCCAATTTCTGGATTTTTCTGAAGACAAATCGTTTGTGATCGTCCAGGACGGAGAAATCATTTTTTCCAACAAAGACGACTTTATTGGTGAGAGCGCCTTCTTTTCTCTTTCCCGGAAAGGGTTTGCGATCCGGGAAATAAACGGGGAGAAATACATGATTGCCCATTGGACTTCCCATTACAACAATACGATGGTCTATTACAACATTCTCCCATACGATACGATCGCCAGCCAGATGAAACATTTGCGCATGATGATGGTCACGGTTCTTGCCGTTTTGTTCCTGCTCGCCTTATTGGTCGGCAGGGTGGCATCCCACAGCATGACAAAACCGCTGGTTTCCTTAACGGAAAAAATGAAACAAGTGCAGATGGGGAATTTCTCGATCATCGATTCTTTGGACGGAATTCCCAATATGGACGAAACCGGCCATTTGCACCGCAATTTCCGGATCATGCTGGAGAAAATCAATGAGCTGTTCAAGGAAAATTATCATAAGCAACTGCTCATCCAGGAAACCGAATACAGGGCGCTGCAGGCGCAGATCAATCCCCATTTTTTGTACAACACGCTGGATACCGTCAATTGGCTGGCAAAAATGAACAAGCAAAACCAAATATCCGAAATGGTCGAGGCTTTGGGAAACATGTTGCGAAACATTATCGGGAGAAAACATCCGCTGATTCCCATTGCCGATGAGATGGAAATCATCAGGGATTACATCGTCATTCAGAAAAACCGTTTTGACGACCGCCTGGATTTTCACATGTCGGTTGACAGGGAAGCCGGAAACTGTCTGATCCCGAAACTGACGATTCAACCTTTGGTGGAAAACGCCATTCAGCACGGGTTGGAAGTGATCACGGGCGTGTGCCGCATATGTGTGGAAGTAAAAACCGGAACCCATTTGGAGATCAGTGTCTCGGATAACGGACCCGGCATGGACAGGGAACTGTTTGATGCGCTGAAACAGGGGAGAGTCCAGTCCAAAGGGAGCGGCATCGGCCTGAAAAACATTGAAGAACGCATTAAACTGCTTTTCGGCGAACCGTACGGATTGGATTTCGAAGGCGGACCGGGCCGGGGCACGACGGTTCGAATCCTATTACCCATACAGGCGGGAGGTAGTGTGAAGGATGTATAAAGTGTTATTGGCGGATGACGAGAAAGTGATCCTCCAGGGGATTTCGACCATGGTGGATTGGGAACGCCACAATACGAAACTGGTCGGGACGGCATTGAACGGAAAAATGGCTTTCGAAATGATTGAGCAGAACAAGCCCGAAATCGTGATCACCGATATAAAAATGCCGGGCATGGACGGTCTGGAACTGATCCGCAACACCAGAGAAAAATTTCCGGATGTCAAATTTATTATTTTATCCGGATACGGCGAATTCGAATTTGCCAAAAAGGCGATGGAATTCGGCGTCAAACATTACCTGTTGAAACCGTGCAACGAAAACAAAATTTCGGATGTGCTTACGGAAGTGGTCAAAGAGATCGACGAGTTCCGCCATTGGAACGAACTGATCCGTAAAACCCGCTATGATTTGGAAAAAGTGTTGCCGCAAGTGAAAGAACAAATTTTAAAGGAGTTTATTACCAATAAAACGTATGGTCCCAGGGAATGGGATTACTATTCGCAATTGTTTCATTTCAGAACCATAAAAAACTACGTCAGACTCCTGCTTTTTGAGTTGGAAGGCGACCGCGATTTTGAACATCTTTTTGCCTTGAAAAATATTGCTTCCGAAATTTTCAGCAGCGAACTGGAAGTGATTCTGGGCACCTCTCTCGGGGACAGGGTCGTTTTTTTGGTGGAAGATTATCCGTTGAACAAAATTTTAGAATTGCTTGAGAAAATCAAGCATGTGTACCGTAAATACTACCGCCTGGAAATCACGGTTGCGGTCAGCGGGGAAGGGGAAATCGGCAAGGTACGGACGCTTTACAAGGAATGTCTGGAATGCCTCACTTACCGCTTTTATTTGGGAGAAGGGAGCATCATAACGAACCGGGACGTGTTAAGGGAAGACAAGAAAGGGGAAACGATCCAGTTCGACCATGATACGTTGGCGTTTGCGCTCCGCAGCGGCAATGTCGAAAAAACAACGGAGTATCTTCAGCAATTTTTTGGTCAAATCAGGCAGCAAAAACTCGATATCGATCTCATCAAATCATATTCCCTGGAATTGTATATGGTCATCACCCGCCAATACGCCCCGGAGATGAAAGAGGGGCATATGGAACGCATCGGGCTTCTGCATAATATGGAAACGTTGGACCAAATCGAAAACTTTGTGATGAATACCGCCCGCGAAGTCGCCCAATCTGTTTACGAATCGCATTCCAAGGCGCAGAGCCGGATCGTGAAGCAAATGTTGGATTATATCCACGAACATTTGGATGACGAATCTTTGTCTCTTTCAAAGTTGGCCCAGGATATCATGTACATGAATGCGGACTACCTCGGCAGGCTTTTCAAAAGAGAAACGGGAGAGAAGTTCACCTCCTATATTGTCAAAGCCAGGGTCGAGCGCGCCAAGCAATTGATTGAAAACTCGAAAGAAGTCAAAATCTTCAAAATTGCCGAGCAAGTCGGTTTCGGCAACAATCCGCAATATTTCAGCCAAGTGTTTAAAAAACAGACCGGTTACGTTCCCTCCGATTACAAAAAAACGGTCGATTCCTAATCCGGTTTTTGTAAGGTTTTGTCGGAATTTTAAACAGGTTACGACGGTTTTTTATATTTTTTCAAGTATACGCTTTCACTATAATAAAACCGTATGGTTCCATATGGATCAAAGCAAAAAAGGGAGGTTCGTAAAGATGAAGTGGAAGAAAGCAACCTTGGTTTTTCTGGCGGCGATCTTGCTTTTGACAGCGGTTGCTTGTTCGGGAGGGAACACAAACTCCGGCGCCGGCGGCGATTCCGGAACGAATGCGGGAGGCCAGCCTTCGGATCAAAAACCGGAACAAATCACCTTGCGGGTTGCATGGTGGGGTGGACAGGAGCGGCATGACCGCACGCTGGAAGTGATTAAACGGTATGAGGAACTCAACCCGCACGTCAAGATCGAAGCGGAATTTTCCAGCTATAACGGGTATTGGGAGAAAATGGCCGCTCAAGCCGCAGGCAATAATTTGCCGGACGTGATCAACCAAAACTTTGGCGAATATCTTACCCAGTACACCCAACGGGGGTTATTGTACGATTTGACGGAATTTACGAAAAACGGTTTGATTGACGTGTCCGACGTCGACCAAAGCGTGCTGGATTCGGGCACATTGGACGGCAAACTCGTCGGCATATCCTTGGGTACAAACGCTTATGCCGCGATGTATGATCCAGCATTGTTCCAACAGGCAGGAGCGGAAGAGCCCAAGCTCGGATGGACTTGGGACGATGTCGATCAAAGGGTCAAAAAAGTGGCGGAAGTTGCCGATTATGGCGTCGACAATCTGGAGTCTAACAGAGTGTTTGAAATCTATTTGCGGCAGCACGGTTACCGGTTGTTCAACGACGACGGAACAGGGTTGGGTTACGACGACGATCAGCTGATGGCCGATTTCCTGAAAATGAAACTGGATTGGGTGGAATCCGGGGCAGCGCCGACGCTTGATATCGCCAATCAACATACGAGTCTGGAAGACTCTTTGATTGTGCACGGCAAGGTCGGTTTGATGTTCGCTTGGTCCAACCAGCTCGTCAGCTTGAGCAAAGCGGCCAACCGTCCGTTAAAAATTGCGCCGATGCCCGGTCCGAACGAAGACAAAGGGATGTATCTGAAACCGTCGATGTTTTTCTCCATCAGCAACAATTCGAAGCATAAAGAAGAAGCGGCGAAATTTATCAACTTCTTTACCAACGATGTGGAAGCCAACAAGATTTTAAAAGCGGAACGCGGCGTTCCGATCAGCGCCAAAGTGCGTGAGGCGATCAAGCCGGAGCTGGACGAAGCCACCCAGCAAACGTTTGATTTCATTGAAGCCATTACGCCGCATACCAGCCCGATCGATAAAAATCATCCGGTTACGGCTGCCGAAATTTTAAAACTTATTGACGAAATCGATGAAAAAGTGCTGTACAAGCAAATTACTCCCGAAGAAGGGGCAAAAGAATTCAGAAAGAAAGCCGAAGCCGTTCTGAAGAGATAATTCAGGCTGACATTATTCATTAACGAAGAAAGCGATGGTCACGATGGACAACAACCTGAATAAGCTCCCTGTTCAAACCAAGCAGGTGAAAAGGAAGAGAAAGCGGAGAGATTACGAGAATGTGACCGGGTATGTATTTATCATGCCTTTTCTGATCGGATTTTTTGCCCTGACGATTTTTCCGATGCTGATGTCGCTCTATCTGTCGTTCACGAAATACGACCTTCTGGGTACGCCCCAATGGGTGGGGCTCGGAAATTTCAAGCGGATGTTTTTCGAGGATGAAACGTACTGGCAAGCGATGAAGGTGACGGTCTTCTATGTGCTGACCGCGGTTCCGTTCCGCCTGGCGTTTGCGCTGTTCGTCGCTTTGCTGCTTGCCAACGTGATCCGGTTTTCGGGATTATACCGCACGCTCATGTACCTGCCGTCGATTATCGGCGGCAGCGTGGCGGTTGCGGTCATGTGGCGGCAACTGTTCGGCAACGACGGGGCGATCAATGCGATCTTGGAAGCTTTGAATCTTCCCACAACCTCTTGGCTGGGAAATCCGAACACTGCGATTTGGACGCTGATTCTTTTATACGGATGGCAATTCGGATCGGCTATGCTCATTTTTCTGGCCGGGTTGAAAAATATTCCGGTTTCGTATTATGAAGCCGCCAGCGTGGACGGCGCCAATGCGTGGCAACGGTTTATCAAGATTACGATTCCGCTTCTGACGCCGATTATTTTGTTCAATGTCGTCATGCAGATGATAAACGGCTTTATGACGTTTACATCCAGCTTTATCATAACCGAAGGCGGCCCATTGAACAGCACGCTGCTCTATATTTTGTATATGTACCGTCGCGGTTTCGTATTTTTCGATATGGGGTACGCTTCGGCCATGGCCTGGGTGCTGCTCTTGATTATTGCCGTTCTTACTGCGCTCATTTTCAAAAGTTCGAAACATTGGGTGCATTACGAATCGGGAGGTGACCGCTGATGGCGTTGAAACGGAAAAATATTCCCGCCTTGATCAGACAATTGATTCTGTTGGTTTTGATAGCGGTCATGATCTATCCGGTCTTGTGGATGGTGTCCAGCTCCCTGAAAGAAAGTTCGCAAGTTTTTGTTCAGGCGCATTCTCTTATCCCGGAATCATTGCATTTTGAGAACTATGTGGAAGGTTGGAAAGGTTTCGGCGGCATTTCCTTTACCACCTTTTATCTCAATACGTTTTATGTGGTTATCGTCTCTACGATCGGCAGCGTCATTTCGTCCACGATCATCGCGTACGGTTTCTCCCGCATCCGTTTTGTCGGGAGAAACGTATGGTTCGTTTGCATGTTGCTGACGATGATGTTGCCCTTCGAAGTCATTATGATTCCCCAATACATCATGTTCAACTGGTTCGGCTGGTTGAATACGTATTGGCCGTTGATCATGCCTACGTTTTTCGGCACCCCGTTTTTTGTGTTTCTGATTATGCAATTTATCCGCTCGATTCCTTATGAGCTGGACGAAGCGGCTACGATTGACGGTTGCAACCGGTACACGATCTTTATCCGGATCATCGTTCCGCTCATCGTGCCGGCCATGACGACTTCGGCGATTTTCTCGTTCTACTGGCGCTGGGACGATTTCATGGGACCGCTCCTGTATTTGAACAATCCTTCCAAATATACGATCTCGTTGGCTTTGAAAATGTTCGCCGATCCCGACACCGTGACGAATTGGGGTTCCATGTTCGCCATGTCGGCATTAAGCTTGGTGCCGGTCATCGTCGTCTTCTTCGCCTTCCAAAAATATATCGTGGAAGGAATCAGCACAAGCGGTTTAAAAGGATAGATGGCCTTTCTTGGCAAGAAGCGCATGCTGTTTTTCCATTAAAAGGAAAAAGGTTGTCCCTTCAGGTTGTCATGCGACCGGGGACGCCTTTTTCTTTGCTGCAGACGGGTAATTACCGCAAAGTCCATTCTGATTTCCCGGTGTCATGGAGGTGAAGACCGGATATCCCCATCCTGAAAATCACCGGAACCTGTTCGGCGGACAGCTCCTGTTCATTGCCTCCCATCCTGTAAATCACCGGACTCCCGGTTGGCTTCTATTGACTTATTCCTGCTTGTCCCCTAAGATGAACTGAGAAATAAAAAGAAAAAGGAAGCGTTATGAATGAGTGCAAGAAAAACGATAGATTATTTTATCCGCAACGAAAAAGAGGCCGCCATAGCCGATTTGGCGGACCGGCTGGCAAGGAAATTTGCCGAAAGGGCGGCAAAACACGATGTGGAAGGGTCTTTTCCGTTTGAAAATTTCGAAGATTTGAAGCAAGCGGGATATTTGAAACTGACCGTACCCAAACAGTACGGAGGGGATGAAATTTCGCTTTATGAGATGGTCATCGCCCAAGAACGCCTCGCCCGCGGAGACGGTTCCACCGCATTGGCTGTAGGCTGGCATGTCGGGCTTATGCTGCAGTACCGGTATACGCGGCCGTTGCCGGAAGCGTTGTACGCGCAATTTTGCAAGGAAGTGGTACAAGAGGGCGCGATGATCAACCATTTTGCCAGCGAACGGGCGACCGGCAGTCCGAGCAGAGGAGGCAAACCGCAAACGACAGCCGTCAAAACGGACGGAGGCTGGATCTTGAGCGGCCGCAAAACTTACAGCACGTTAAGCCCGATACTGAATCATTTCATCGTTAGCGCCAGTATTGAAGGGCAAAATGAAATTGGCGAATTTTTCGTGCGCAAGACGGAAGGCGTCCGTATTGAAGAAACCTGGAACACGCTCGGCATGAGAGCGACAGGAAGCCATGACCTCGTCCTCGACCGGGTGTACGTTCCCGATGAAGCGCTGATCGGCCGTTCGGCCCCCGGACAAAAAACGACGCGAATCGACGACGGAGGCGGATGGCTTTTGCACATTCCCGCCTGTTATATCGGAATCGCGTATGCCGCGCGGGATTTTGCGGTTCAATTCGCGCGCAATTACCGGCCGAACAGCCTGTCCGTGCCCATCGCCGAGCTGCCGCACATTCAGCATCAGATCGGCCTTATGGAAGAAAAATTAATCTCGAGCCGCACGCTGCTCTATTCTGTGGCCGACCGTTGGGATCGTGATCCGGACGGACGCGTGTCCTTGCGGCCGGAACTGGGCCTGGCCAAATACGTGGCTACGAATCAGGCGATCCGTATTGTCGACCTGGCTATGCGCATTGTCGGCGGGGCCAGCCTGTCGCGTTCCTTACCGTTGGAGCGCATGTACCGCGATGTGCGGGCCGGACTGCACAATCCGCCGATGGATGATGCGGTGATTCGCGGGTTGGCCCGGCGTGCGTTGGAAGAGCAGGAGGATCTGATCCTTCCATAATTTTGGAAAACTTCCGCTCCTTCCGTACCTTAAATATGTTAAAATAATCATGATGTGAGTCATGCGCAGATGTAAGTCATGCGCAAGAGGAGGTGGTCAGCATTGATCAGGCGGATCGGACATTTGGCGCTTGTAGTCAAGGATATGGAAGCTTCATTGAACTTTTATTGCAACATTTTGGGATTCAGGAAAGCGTTTGAGTTACATAACGATCAAGGCGAACCATGGATCGTTTATATCAAGGTCTGCGAAGGGCAGTTCATCGAACTGTTCTACGGAGGGGAACACAAATCCGAATTGTTGCCGAAACAGATCGGGTTTAACCACTTCTGTCTGGAAGTCGACGATATCGATGAGATTGCCAATCATCTGAAAGCGAACGGTTTGACATTGGATGTCGAACCGAAACGGGGCAAAGACACAAACTGGCAATGTTGGGTCCGGGATCCCGACGGCAACCGCATTGAGTTTATGCAACTCAATCCGGGTTCGCCGCAAATGAACAGCTAAAGATCTGACTGGCAAGGAGGAATTTTAGCAATGGACATCGCATTTATAGGGCTAGGCACCATGGGCCGCCATATGGCCGCCAATTTGCTCAAGGCGGGACACCGTTTGGTGCTCTACAACCGTGACCGGAGAAAAGCGGAAGCTTTCGGATCCGATGTGCGCATTGCCGATACGCCGGGCGAAGCCGCCAGTCTGGCGGAAGTGGTGTTTACGATCGTTTCCGACGATCAGGCGGTAAAGGAAGTATACCTGGGGGAAAACGGAATTGTGCCGGCGTTAAAGAAAGAACGGGGAGCGCGGATCGCGGTCGACTGCAGCACCGTATCCCCGGATACCAGCAAAGAACTGGCGGAAGCTCTCCGTGCCGTCAATGCGGATTTCCTCGATGCTCCGGTTACCGGAAGCGAGCCGCAAGCGAGGGAAGGAACGCTTTCGTTTATTGTCGGAGGGAAGAAGGAGATCTACGAGCAATGCCGGCCATTATTTTCGGCAATGGGGAAAAAATCGCTCTATCTCGGCAAAACCGGCTCCGGTTCCTTGACGAAACTCGCCAATAACGCGTTGGGGGCGATGCATCTGGTCGCCTTGTCGGAAAGTTTGGCATTGATCCGCAAATCCGGCATCGACCCGCATCTTTTTCTGGAAGTCGTTTCCGGTGGCGGCGCGCGGAGCGGAATGGCGGAGAACAAGGGACCGAAAATTTTGTCCGGCGATTATTCCGCCCAGTTCATGACGAAATTGATGTTGAAAGATTTGCGCCTTGCGACCGGACTCGCCGAATCGTTGGGCGTTCCGGCCCCGACGCTGGCCGTCGTCAAACAAATGTACCAAATCGCCTGCAACCAGGGGTTTGGGGAAGAAGATATGAGCGCCGTGGCGAAATGTTACGAAGGATGGATCAATACGGAGAAATGAGCGTTAAAACCGGATATTCGTCTTAATGAATGGGGGAGTATGACCGATGGAACACCGCAGGTTAGGCAGAACCGGACTGAAAGTGCCGGAAATCAGTTTGGGGTGTATGGCGTTCGGCCGCTGGATTGACGAGGCCCAATCGTTTCGAGTCCTGGATACGGCTTTGGATGCGGGCATTACGTTATTGGATACGGCGGATGTGTATGGAAAAGGAATGGACAACGGAGACCCCACTCAATCGGGAGAGTCGGAAATCATTCTCGGAAAGTGGCTTCAAGGGAAACGGGACCGCGTTCTGGTGGCCACCAAAGTGCACGGCAGAGTCGGATTGGGGGTAAACGACGCGGGACAAAGCCGTTACCATATCATGCGCGCGGTGGAAAACAGCCTGCGTCGTTTGCGCACGGATTATATCGATCTGTACCAGGTTCACCGGTTTGATGAAGAGACGCCGTTGGAAGAGACGCTGCTCGCTCTGGATGATCTGGTCCGCCAAGGAAAGGTCCGCTATATCGGATGTTCCAACTATAGCGCCTGGCAAATTGCCAAAGCCCACGGGATCAGCGCTCTTTTGCGGTTGCACCGTTTTGAAAGCGTGCAGCCCCAATACAGCATCATCGCCAGAGAAGCGGAACAGGAACTTTTGCCTTTCTGCAAGTCGGAGCAGGTCGGCTGCATCGTGTACAGTCCGTTGGGACGGGGGCTTTTAACAGGAAAGTACCGCGCCGGGGAAGCGCCGCCGGCCGGAACACGCGGGGCGGCAGGCGAGCAGCGTTTGCGGCATCTCATGTCGAATGAACGGAATTTCCGCATTGTCGAACAGCTTAAGCCGCTTGCGGAACGGCGCGGATGGACGTTGGGGCAATTTGCCTTGGCCTGGGTTCTCAGTAATCCTGTCGTCTCCTCGGCCATTCTCGGCGCTTCGAAACCCGAGCATGTCGCCGATGCGGTCGTTGTGTCGGGGCAAAAACTGACAGAGGAAGAATTGCGGACAGTGGATGAGATATGTCGATAACAAGCCCATCCGCTCCATTGTCCCACTCTTCTCCATCGGGACCGTTGCCCAAAAAGGAGCCGCAGCCGGCGAATTACCGGATTCCTTTGTTTTGTGCGGTCACCTTATTGTTCTGGTTTTCCATGTATACTTGCGTCCCGATCCTGACGGCTTACGTCGAATATTTGGGCGCATCGCACAAAATGGCCGGATTGATCGTCGGCATGTACGGGCTCAGTCAGATGTTGCTGCGCATTCCGGTTGGCATCGCTTCGGACCGTTTGCATAAGCGCAAACTGTTTATTGTGTTCGGCCTTGTATTTACCACCCTCGCCGGGGTCGGAATTTTGGTCACGAAAGAGTTGACCTGGATTTTGATCTTGCGCGCTTTGGCCGGTGCGGCGGCAGCGACGTGGGTGGATTTCACGATTCTTTTTACGAGTTATTACCGGAACGAAGAAACGACCAAAGCGATCGGCACCATTTCCGTTTACAACTCTCTCGGACAGATGTTCGGGATACTGTGCGGAGGATGGGTGGCCGATCTGTACGGTTGGGAAGCTTCATTTCTGCTGGGCGCCGCCGTCGGGACCATCGGCCTCGCGGGCTCTTTCTTTCTCGTCGAGAAATTTGAAGAAGGGGCGCAGAAGATTACTGCCCGGGGTGTCGTTCAGGTAGCCGGCGACCGCACGTTGCTGATTGTGTCTTCGTTATCGATCCTTTTTCAGGTGATCACGTTCGCTACCGTTTTCGGATTTACGCCTGTATATGCCCAGGAATTGGGGGCGAGCAAGTTCGATATGGGTTTGCTCACCTTTTGTTCCACGTTTCCGACGGCTATGGCGGCATGGATTGGGGGCAGGCATCTGGCGCAGCGGATCGGGGACAAAAATGTCGTGGTGCTTGGTTTTGTGTTGGGGGGCGTGTTTACGGTGCTCATCCCCTTTACCTCCAATCTGGCGCTGCTCATGTTGTCCCAGGCGATCGCCGGATTCGGAAGGGGCTTTTCTTTTCCGGTGTTGATGTCTTTGAGCATCAAACATATGGAACCCGGAAAAAAGGCGACAGCCATGGGATTTTTTCAAGCCATTTACGGCCTGGGCATGTTTCTTGGTCCGGTGTTCATGGGAGCGGCCGGCGATTGGCTTACGCTGAAACAAGGTTTTGTCATGATCGGCGCAATCGGCTGCGCAGCCGCTGTGCTCAGTTATCTTCTGCTGAGGGAGAAACGGGCCGCAACGGTTCCGGGCGCGGACGTTTCTTAAAAATCCCTTCGCCATTGCGCCCTGTTTCCAAGGAAAAATCATTTTTGCGGGAAAAAGCATTTTTGCGCTGTGTTACGGCGTGAAAATGCTTTTTTTATACAGCGGTTTTTACAAAGAAGATATGTGATTCCATGTTTGCATAATAAAACTGTACTGGAGAAAAATACAAAAAAACAGAAGGAGGACCGATTATGAAATTAACCTGGATCATCCTGATATCGCTAGTCCTGAGTCTGTCCGTACCTGTGCCGCTACTCATACCGGCCGTCTACAGTGCAACGGAAGGGTTGACAAACGCCTCCGAACCGCCCGGCATGTCCGATATGGATGGAATGGAAGTAAGAAACGGTTCGGACGTCCATATGGACCGTGCGGATCAATATCAAGTATCCGATTCGTATAACCGCAGAATATGGGGACTGTGGGGAATCCTGGGTCTGTTGGGCGCGTTAGGATTGTTGGGAAGAATTACACACCGCCGTACATAAGAACCGTTTAAGCTGTTCCAGTCGTCAGCGGATTCCATAAAAATCATGAAAAATACCGTGAGATCAAATTCAGACCGGCTGCCGCCCCGGGAATGGCGGCAATTATAAAAAGCCGGGCAAGTGCTTAAGCATCTTGCCCGGCTTTTTATGCGGACGCCGCACGAACAACGTCGCATGAACGTAGAAAAGACAACATAGAAAACATAAAAACTAAAAAACGACATGACCAATATGCCGCAAAGATGTTTTAGACAGTATGAAAGTAAGGGTAGGTCTCCTTGAGCCCTATAATAGTATTATAACCTGAAAAAAATTATAAGTCTATACTTTTTTGGGAGGCTTCGCTATATTTTTTTTGCAAACGTTTCAAAACAGGAGGGAATTGTATGGGCGGGACGATCATCTCATTGGAAGGGATCAGGAAAACCTTCAAAGTGGCAAAGCGTTCGGCCGGATTCGGGCAGGCCCTGAAATCGTTATTTGTACGGGATCACCAGATTGTTGAAGCGCTGCGCGATATTTCGTTTTCGATCCGCGAAGGAGAAATCGTGGGGTATATCGGGCCGAACGGAGCGGGCAAATCGACCACGATTAAAGTGATGAGCGGCATCCTCGTACCGGACAGCGGTACGTGTTCCGTCATGGGGTATACCCCTTGGAAAGACCGGATCGCTTACGTCCGCAATATTGGCGTCGTTTTCGGGCAACGTTCGCAGCTGTGGTGGGATGTGCCTGTCATTGATTCCTTCGAGATGCTTCGCGATATTTACAAGATTCCGGAAAAGATCTACAGGGATAATCTGGCGATGCTCGTGGAAACTTTGGCGCTCGATGAATGGATCCGCGTACCGGTCCGCCAGCTTAGTCTGGGTCAACGAATGCGCTGTGAAATTGCCGCTTCGCTTCTTCACAACCCCAGGATCCTTTTTTTGGATGAGCCCACTATCGGACTGGATGCCGTTAGCAAACTGGCCGTCCGCCAATTTGTCAAAACGGTGAATCAGGAAAGAGGGGTCACTGTGATCCTGACCACGCACGATATGAGCGATATTGAGGCGCTGGCGGACCGGATCCTGATGATCGGCAAAGGGACTCTGTTGTATGACGGTACGCTCCGGGAATTGCGCAACCGGTTCGGCACATACAGAACGGTTACCGTCGATTACCGCGGACACCCATCTCCGGTCGACATCCCCGGAACTACCCGTCTTTTTTGGTCTCCGGAACGGGCGGCGTACGCCTTTGACAGCGAACAGGTCAGCATAGCCCATATCATTTCAAGGCTGTCGGAACAGGTTGAAATTCTGGATTTGACCATCGATTCGAAGCCGATCGACCAACTGGTTGTGCGGCTGTATGAGGAGCACAGGATATGAACACGTATTATTCCGTCTGGAAAATAAGATTCATCGCCGGATTGCAATACCGGGCCGCCGCCTTGGCCGGAATGGCGACACAGTTATTTTTCGGCTTCATCTTTATTATGGTTTATGAAGCGTTTTACAGCCACAGCTTCAACCAACCGTCTTTCTCCCTGGAACAATTGGTATCGTACATCTGGCTTCAACAAGCGTTTCTCGGGCTGGTCGCGTTATGGTTTCGCGATCAGGACATCTTCCAACTGATTACAAGCGGGCATATCGCGTATGAGCTTTGCAGGCCTTGCGGCATGTATCCGTTTTGGTACGCCAAACTGCTGGCTACCCGAATATCGAATGTGCTGCTGCGCTGTTTTCTGATTCTTCCGGTTGCGTTTTTCCTGCCGGAACCTTACCGTATGAGCCTCCCTCCTTCCTTCGCGGCATGTTTGTTGTTTCTCGCCGCCCTCTTGTTGGGATTGCTCGTCGTCGTTGCGGTCTCTATGCTCATTTATATATCCGTGTTCTGGACGATGTCCCCGGCAGGTTCGGTCCTCATGATTGCAATTGCAGGGGAATTTTTTTCCGGGATGATCATTCCTGTTCCGTTCATGCCGCTATGGCTTCAGAAGATCGTTTATATTTTGCCGTTTCGGTGGACGGTGGATTTTCCGTTCCGCGTGTACTCGGGTCATATTCCCGCGGCGGAGGCGCTTTGGGGCATGTTGGTCCAATTTCTGTGGTTATTGGCGTTGGTTGCCGCCGGACGATGGTGCTTGAACCGCGCGTTGCGGAAAGTTGTCGTGCAAGGAGGGTAAGAGCATGCGCCTGTATTTCAAATATGTCTTGATCTTGTTCAAATCGCAAATGCAATATCGCGCATCTTTCTGGCTGATGGCGTCCGGGCAATTTTTTATCCCTTTCTCCGTTTTTGCGGGAATGTACTTTTTATTCGACCGGTTCGGACAGCTGCGGGGATGGGGTTTTAATGAAGCGGCGCTCTGTTTCGGGATCGTTCACCTGGCTTATTCGGTCAGCGAATGTTTCGCCCGCGGTTTCGACACTTTTTCCTCTCTGGTCGCAAACGGCGATTTCGACCGTTTGTTGGTGCGCCCGCGCAGCACGGTTGTCCAGGTTCTGGGTTCGAGGTTTGAATTTACCCGAATCGGCCGCATGTTGCAAAGCGCGGTTGTGCTCGCCTGGTCGCTTTATCATTTGCCCGTAGAGTGGGGAGCGGCAAAGATAATCACGCTCGTTTTGATGGTTGCGGGCGGCATATTGATTTTTACGGGAATTTATATGTTGGCCGCAGCGATAAGTTTCTGGACGATTCAGGGTCTGGAGATAGCCAATATCCTTACGGACGGAGGGAGGGAGATGGCGCAGTATCCGCTGAATATTTACCGGAAATGGGTGACTGTCTTTTTTACTTTTATCATTCCGTTCGGCTGCATCAACTATTTGCCGCTGCTTTATATTCTCGGCAAGACCCGGGAAAACGAAATGTTGTACATGTTCTTGCCGCTGGCCGGGGCGCTGTTTCTGATTCCGTGTCTGGCCGTCTGGATCTTGGGCGTGCGCCATTACCGTTCGACGGGATCGTAAGGAAGCGATCGCAAAGAGCGAATATCATTCCGTTCCCGTCTTGATCGGCGGATAAGCGGTTGCCTATAATGGCATTGAAATCACAAAATGAAGGAGCGCGGATAACCTTGAATTTGTTTGATCATTTCGGTCGGCGGCGGATATGTGGCAAGGCAGGATGTTTGTGACGGACAGGAAGAAATGTTTTCAACGGACCGAATCCGTGTACACCTGTATCGCGGTCGGTACAGCAGGCATGATCGGAGCGTTGCTGCGGTATTTTTGCGGTTGGTGGATGGGAACGGCGGACGGTTTCCCGTTTGGCACGTTGTTTGTCAATATGACCGGAAGCTTCGTTTTGAGCGTGTTTTCTTTCACGGCATCGCGTTGCAAACGAATCCCTTCCTGGTTTTCCGCCGGGATAAGCAGCGGACTGATCGGTTCTTACACCACGTTTTCCGCTGTCAGTATGGAGACGGCGGAATTGTTCCGGGCTCAGCGGTGGGCCGATGGAGCGGGATATGTATTGCTTAGCTTGTGGGGCGGACTGTTGATGGTGTGGCTCGGTGATCGTACAAGCGCTGTCCTGGCAGCCGCCGCAACAAAACGAAGAAGGAGATAAAACATGTTGCAGCAAAGTGTATGGGTCGCGGCGGGGGGATTCTTGGGAGCCGTTTGCCGTTACGTGCTTTCCCGTTGGCTGAATGCGAATGACCCTGCCCGGTTTCCGGCCGGAACTTTCACCGTCAACATGATCGGATCGTTTTTGCTCGGTTTCGTTTCGGGAGGGACCTGGGAACAACCGTTTCCGCTATTTGCCGGAAGCGGTTTTCTTGGGGCGTTCACTACCTTCTCGACGTTGAAGCTGGAAAGTTTTCGTCTGGGAAAAAACGGACAATGGGGCAAGATGGCCGTATACCTCGCCGGCAGCTATTCGCTTGGCATTATGTTGGGTTTCCTGGGCTATTATCTCGCAGAACGGTTCATGTGAACGGTTGCCGCGTTACGGAAAGACCGGCAGATTTTCCGGGAACAAGGAGCGAAAACGGGTCGGATAACTCGGCATGGTACGCTTCCATATTCCGCCGCAATGTCTCGAGACTTGGTTTGGAAGTCAGCACCTGCAAAATGAGGTTGTCAACGGATTCTTCCGTGCGCCAATCTGCGAGATGAACGACAAGCCCCCGGCGGAGCAAATGTTTAAGGTTAAGCTGTTCCTGACCCGGCAGCGCATGGAATATGAACACGGGAATGCGCTTGTGCAGGCATTCGCTGACGGTGACTCCGCCGGGTTTTGTAAGCACCGCATCCACCCGGTCGTACAATGCGTTCATTTCTTTTCTGCCGGCAATGTAAGATAGCGGGGTAATATGCGGATGATTCCGCCGTTTCAGTTCGTACGCCAACCGTTCATTGGCGCCGCACAGCACATAATAATGAATGCGGCCCGTACCGCCCAGTTTGTTCAGCAAGGCCGCGCTGATTCCGATCCCCGTACTTCCGCCGGAAACCAACACCTTGAATCGGGAAGAACGGCGTCCGGTACGGCCCGTCCCGGCTACGATATCCGGATGGACGGGAATGCCGGTCACGGTGATCCGCTCGGGTTGCACGCCTTGCCGGATCAACAGTTGTTTGCATAACGCATCGGGGGCGAAATGATGATCGATATTCAGCCTGCCCCACAAATTATTGATAAAGTAATCCGTATACACGTTCACAATCGGGATGTCGATACGGCCTTTTTGTTTCATGCCGGAAAGCAGGCGGGAAGGCAGCGCGTGGGTGCACAGAATCAGATCGGGCCGTTTTTCTTCCACAAGACGCCGCATAAAGACCTCGAACAAGCAAGTGTATAATTTGTAGTTTGGTTTTCCTCTCTCCCGCGCCGCTATTTTGCCGTACAGCCAGTCATAGGAAGACGGCCATTTTTTTATCCATTCGATATAAATTCGCGATACGGCCGTTTCCAATGAACCGTAACTGAAGTGCATAATATCGACTTTGTGGCACACAATCGCCGGGTTGGTTAAACGAATACGCTCCATCATCGCATCGGCTGCTTGATGATGCCCGGAAAACAGGCGGAGAAAGGGCAGAAAAAGAACAGTGTTCATTGAACATCCCTTCTTGTCATTCTGAAGTCATAGTTGCCGAAAAAAAATTCATACTACACTTAGTATGCTTTTCATTTGAAAACCTGATGTATGTGGAAACATGCAGTCGGACAACGATGAATTCGGATGGAAAGGGGAACCGCCTGTGAAGTGGAAAGCATTGGTTTTGTCAATCTGGGATTGGATCGATCCGGTTTACTATTTTAGCACCCGTTTGCAAAAAATTTCAAAGGAGAACCGCTCCATTTTCCGGGTCCGTTTAATGAAATACCGCGGCAGAATCATCGAATTGCAAGACGGCACCCGAATCTGTCCTTCCGATATGCTCCTGAAGATTCATTTGCACAATGTAAAATTATTGAAAGAAATAATGAATTTGAAAGGAGACGTAAGAAAAGGGAGGCATCTTTACCGCGCGACCGAAGCGGCGCTGCCCTATCTGGCCGCTTACTTGCGGCAACATCCGAAATGCAATGAAATTAAAGCCATTCTCGGCATAACGATGATTAACCGCGGGACGGGGTCTCTCGGTTTCCAGGTCGTGCCGATCGCCAACCGGTGGTATGGGGCGTTTAAGTGGATCATTTTATTTCCGATCTATCTCTTGTCTGTCAGCCATCCTGTTCGCAGTTTTAAAAAATGTCATCCTGTCTACCTGATCATGTCGAGAGACACGTTGTTTGAAAAGTACGGGTAAATCGCCATGATTTACCGCTGACATTTCAACAAATCCTTTCTATACTTTTAGTATAGAAAGGAGTACTTATCAGATGATATACTTGGTTACGTTAAGTTTCGGGGTTCTCGGAATTTTATATTTCTTCTACCGCGCTCATCTCAATACCCGGGACATCGCTCTGAACGAAATTCATATCGATCCTTTCAAAGAAGAAAACGATGATGCCGCTCACCGTCTTTCGGTTTTGCATATATCCGACATGCATTTGGAGCACATCTCCGTCCGTCCGCAACAACTATACCGGATGCTGTCGGGGAAAAAGATTGACCTGATCGTTTTGACCGGCGATTATATGGACCGCCCGGCCAGTATTCCCAAGTTAGCCCCCTATCTTCAGGTGTTGCGGCAATTGCGGCCCAAATACGGGATGTATGCTGTCTTCGGCAATCACGATTACGTGCTGAAAACGCCGCACCTTGGTCAATTGATCCGTGTATTTCATGCATACGGCTGCAAGATCCTGCGAAATGAACACGTTACGCTGAATATTCGCGGAAAAAATGTCAATATTATCGGCATCGACGACTACAGCACGGGCAGAAGCGACCTGGCCCGCTCTTACGAAGGCGTTCCAACGGGATTTAACCTGGTGTTGACCCATGATCCGAACATCGTGTTGGAGATGGGCGGATATCCGTTCGATTATATGCTGGCCGGCCATTTTCACGGCGGACAAATTCACTGGCCCAAACCTTACCATTTGGCAGCCATGGGAAAACTGGTTAAGATGGATATGGTGAAAGGATTGCAACGTTACGGGAATAAATGGTTTTATATCAGCGAAGGTTTGGGACAGACGGGAATCAACATCCGCATCGGCAGCAGACCGGAAATTACCCTTCATCACTTGGCGTTGCCCAATGCGGAGCAAAAATATGGCAAAACCACCCAAGCCGTATAGCATGACGGGCATTCGGTTCCCGGTCTGCCGAAGCAGGAAGCGTGCCGGAAGGCTCCCGACGGAGCTTTTTTGTTGGAAACAGGACACAAATCATGTAAAATGTACGTATTAGCGGAAATATAGTCCACAAGGCCTATTCATATAGGAAAGGGGGATTACCGGTGAGAGACAGGGTCATGGGAAGGTGGAGTACTTATGAACCATTTTATGTTGAATTAAGCGGCAAGAAAGTTGCGGACATTGTCGTTACGAACCATGCGAAAAAACGCTGGGCGAACCGGATTTCGGGGGTGGAGCACAGCGCCGAATACATATGCGATTATATATGGAAGCGTTTAAAAGAAAAGCGGATTCGCCCTTATTACCGCAACAGCATCGATGTGTTCGTCGTCGACGAAGATTTGGTGATGGTTGCCGAGTTTGCGCTGCTGGATGAAGCAACGGACATTTCCGGCAATCCTTTGCATAAAATGATTATTGTTACGTTTCTCGGATGCATGTCGGAAACCATTGAATTGCGGGACTTGAAAACGTATTATTCGTGGTTGCGGCATTCGCGCCGCATGACTTTGATAAAAAACAGCCGAAAGCGGAAATGACGAATTTGCCGAAACAACCGCATCGCTTATGGACACGGACATACAGTTTTCCGGTCCATATTTCTTTCCCCGATTTTTGGTATAATGGAGGAAATTCGGCAAAATCGGGGAAATGTTTGACACCGGAAATGGAGGAAGTCCTGAATGTCCGCAAGTGGAAACAGAGCCGATCTGCATATGCACAGCACCGCCTCCGACGGTGCGAAAACTCCTGCCGATCTTGTGAGTTTGGCCAAAAGAGCGGGGGTAAAAGCGATTGCGGTTACCGATCACGACACGGTAGCAGGCATTGAGGAAGCCTTGGAGGCGGGAGAACGGCTGCAGGTGCGGGTCGTGCCGGGCGTTGAAATCAGTACAGCCAAGAACGGCAAAGATGTTCATGTCCTCGGTTATTTTATCAATTACCGGAGCGAACCGTTTCTTGCCCGGTTGGAACAATTGCGCACAATCCGGGAAAGTCGCAACGGGATGATCATTGACCGGCTCAGGCGGCTTGGTTTTCAAATAACGATGGAGGATGTTCTGGAGAGCCGGGTCTCATCGGCCAATGAATCGATCGGGAGACCGCACATCGCAGAAGCGATGGTGAGAAAGGGGTATGTCCATTCCGTGCGGCAAGCTTTTGAACTGTACTTGGGAAAGACGGGAAAAGCTTATGTCAATCTGCCGCGCATACCGCCCGAAGAAGCGATCGCCTGGATTCATGATGCCGGCGGGGCCGCAGTGCTTGCGCATCCGGGATTATACAACGATGATGACATGGTGCTGCAGCTCATCTCCGCAGGTTTGGACGGCATAGAAGTCTACCATTCGGATCACACGCGGCAAGACGAACGCAAATATGAAGAAATGGCCGAACGTTACCATTTGATCGGGACGGGAGGATCGGATTTCCACGGGGAACGCAACGGCGCCGCATATCATGGCCCGATCGGCGCACGAACGGTCGATTGCCTTGTGATCCGACAACTGCAAGAGAAAGGAATGTGACAACGTGAAAATTCGTAAAGCGATTATTCCCGCTGCCGGGCTCGGCACCCGGTTCTTACCGGCGACGAAAGCCCAGCCCAAAGAAATGCTGCCGATTGTCGACAAGCCGGCGATCCAGTATATTGTCGAAGAAGCCGTGCGTTCCGGCATAGAAGATATCATCATCGTCACCGGCAGGAACAAACGCGCGATCGAAGACCATTTTGACAAATCGATCGAGCTGGAAGCCACATTGGAAGAGAAAGGCAATTATGAAATGCTGGAAATGGTGCGCAACATTTCCAATCTGGTCGATGTCCACTATATTCGCCAGAAACAGCCGCTCGGTCTCGGGCATGCCGTCTTGTGCGCCCGTTCGTTTGTCGGAAACGAACCGTTTGCCGTCCTCCTTGGCGATGATATCATCGAGTCGGAAATCCCGTGCCTGAAACAAATGATTGAAGTGTACAACAGGGAACAAACGTCGGTCGTAGCCGTGCAGCAAGTGCCGTGGGAAGAGACGCACAAGTACGGGATCGTTTCCGCGACGGCGCGGAGGGAGCAATGTTTGACCGTCACCGATCTGATTGAGAAGCCGCTACCTGATGAAGCGCCCTCGAATTTCGCCGTAATCGGCAGATACATTATTGAGCCGGACATTTTTCCCATATTGGAACGCTGCGAACCGGGCAGAGGCGGCGAAATCCAGTTGACCGATGCGCTGCGCCTCATGAACCGCCAAAAAAACCTTGTCGCTTATTTGTTTGAAGGGTTGCGGTACGATATCGGCGATAAACTCGGATATATCGAAGCGACGATTGAATTTGCCCTCCGCCGGGACGATCTTCGTCCCGAACTGAGAGCATATTTGCTGCGTTTGGCGCAGAGGTTGTAACGCTTAACGGAATCCGTTCCTTGGCCGCTTAAGGAAACCGGTTAAAAATCCGGTTGGAGGTCCGGCTAAGGAATCAGGTTTTTAGCCGGTCGATCGTCTCTTTGTCGGGGGTGACGAAAATCGTTTTCTGATGGTCGTAAATGACGAATCCGGGCTTTGCCCCGTTTGGTTTGCGCACATGCCGGATGAATGTGTAGTCCACGGGAACGCGGCTGGATTCCCTGGCCTGGCTAAAATAGGCGGCGAGCTGGGCGGCTTCCAGCAACGTTTTCTCGCCGAATTTGCCGCCACGGATGACGACATGCGATCCGGGAATATTTTTCGTATGAAGCCAGGTATCGTCAGGATGAGCGAGACGGTTCGTCAAAAATTCGTTTTGCGTGTTGTTTTTCCCTACATAAATCGGAACTCCCTCGCTGGAAGTGAAAACGGTCAGGACCGGTTTTTCCTTCTTGTTCGTTTTGCGCGGTTTCAGGTTGCGGTGGCGGATATAGCCTTGTTCGGCAAGCTCCTGGCGGATTTCTTCGATATCGCGAAGGCTCGCGTCCTTAAGTTGCTGCAATAACGTGTCGAGATAGACGATTTCTTCTTCGGTGCGGCGGATTTGTTCGCGCACGGCAACCGCGCCGTTCTTCGTTTTGGTGTACAATTTAAAATAGCGCTGGGCGTTTTCCGACGGAGTCAGTTGCGGATCCAGGGGAATGGTTACCGTCTTGCCGCCTTCCTCATAATAGTTCACAACCTTCGCTTCCTTGTCGCCTTTTCGGATCAAATGAAGCGAGGACGTCAGCAGTTCTCCCATTATGCGGTATTTGTCGGCATCTTGCGCCTTAAGGATCGTTTCGTTTAATTTTTCCAGTTTTTTGACGTTTTTGTTTTTTTCATTTTGCAGCAAACGAAACAGATCCAGGGTGCGTTGCTTGACGGTATCCCGTTCGGCCTTGTCCCCGTAATACGCTTCAAGGCATCGGCTGACGGAATCGAAGGTTTTGGCCGTGCCCGCCGCGTGCTTCAGTTCCACGACGGAAAAAACGCTTTTTCCGGCATGATCCGTAACGATGGCAGGGATATAGCGCTGCATTTTTACCTGCGCTGTCACTTGGGCAAAGGCGTCCCACAGAGATGCCAGTCCCCGCCCGTCAAGTTCTCCGGCGGGCAAAGCGCGGTCAAGCCCGCTGCGGTAAACGATCTCGTTGGCGATCAGCGGGCTGATCCCGCTGAACAGGCGGACGAGCCGGGCGGCGACGGTTTCGTTGTTCGATTCGGCGCCGTTTTGGAACAGATCGCAAAATTTGCCTTGCTCCATTTGCAGCGGATCCGTTTTGTGCTGATCGGGAGGCGGAGTATACGCGCTTCCCGGCAGGACGACCCGGTAACTGCTGATCGCCGGGGTGACATGATGGATGCCGTCTATGATTTTTCCTGTAGCGGGATCCGCCATAATGATATTGCTATGACGGCCCGTCAATTCCACAATCAATGTTTTCGCGCCCAAATCGCCCACTTCGTCCCGCTGATTTACATGCATGCGGATTATCCTCTCGCAATCCGCTTGCTCGATGGCCCTGATGATGCCCCCCTCGAAATGTTTCCGCATCAACATGCAGAACATCGGAGCTTCCAACGGATTCATAAACGTTTTTTCGGTAAAATGAATGCGCGGATACGTCGGATTCGCGGAGATGAGCAGCTTGAAGTTGCTCCCTTGGGCGCGAATGTGCATGACGATATCGTGTTCCGAAGGCTGATAAATTTTATTTATGCGTCCGCCCAGGCAAGCTTGCATTTCGTGAACCAAGGCGTGTACGACAAGTCCGTCCAATGACATGGCTGCCCCTCCTTTTGCCGTTTTAATTCTATCATGCCATATTTTTCACCGGAAATTAAGTCCGCCGCTTATGTTTTTCAAAGCGTTTCCCTCCGTGAAACCTCTCCGATCTTTGGGATATTTTTCAGCTTGTCTGAATACATTTACCCATAGGAGTCTGTCCGAACGATGACTTCGTTTGGCAATCACTGGGGGAGGGAACTCGGATGAGTCAGAAGAAGTGGTATCAAATGTCGGTGGAGGAGGTGTGCGCATCCCAGCAAGTTTCTCCGGCGCACGGGTTGCATCCGGATGAGGCGGAAAAACGCGAACAACATTACGGAGCGAACGAATTGTCGGAAGGAAAGAGAGTCTCTCCTGTTACGTTATTCCTTAACCAATTTAAAGATTTCATGGTTCTCGTCTTGTTGGGAGCGACGTTCATTTCCGGGTTGCTGGGAGAATATACGGATGCGGTAACCATTATTGCGATTATCGTCATGAACGGCATACTGGGTTTCGTTCAGGAGTTTCGCGCCGAACGGTCCCTGCGCGCTTTGAAAGAGTTGTCGGCTCCTTACGCCAAAGTGATCCGCGGCGGCGAACGGTTGCAAATTCCCGCCCAAAAACTGGTGCCGGGCGATGTCGTTCTGTTGGAAGGAGGAGACCGGATTCCCGCCGATGTGCGGTTTGTCGAAACGAACGATCTGTATGCGGAGGAATCGGCGTTGACGGGAGAATCGGTTCCCGTCGCCAAACATACGGGAGTGCTCGCGGAAGATGAGATTCCTTTGGGAGACCAGCGCAACCTTGGTTTTATGGGGACAATGGTCACCCGAGGCACGGCAAGAGGCATCGTCGTCCGTACGGGCATGGAGACGGAGATGGGGAAAATCGCCGACATGATTCAGCATACGGAAGCCATGCAAACCCCGCTGCAAAACCGGCTGGAACAGTTGGGCAAATGGTTGATCGGGGTGGCCATCGTCCTGACGGTTATGGTTGTCGTCGCCGGAATTATGCACGGACAGCCGGCCTATGCGATGTTTCTTGCCGGCGTGAGCCTGGCGGTCGCGGCCATTCCCGAAGGGCTGCCCGCTATCGTCACTATTGCGCTGGCGCTCGGCGTGCAGCGGATGATCAGGAGGAAGGCGATCGTGCGCAAGCTGCCTTCCGTCGAGACGCTCGGGTGCGCCTCGGTCATTTGCTCGGACAAAACGGGGACGCTGACTCAGAACAAAATGACGGTAACGCACCTTTGGTTGAGCGGGAAAGTTTGCGAAGTATCCGGGGACGGATACAGGCCTTACGGGGAGATTACAATGAACGGGATCCCGGTGGACACGCGCAAAGACCAGACGCTGCGCCGTTTATTGCAAGTATCCGTGCTTTGCAACAACGCGGATTTGGTCGAACAATTTCCGGAACAAAAAAAGAAAAAGTCCAAGGAACAACTGCAACCGGTCTGGCAAATCAAAGGCGATCCCACGGAGGGGGCATTGGTTGTTCTAGGCGCAAAGGCCGGCATGACGCGAAAATCGCTGGAAGGCCTGTATGACCGGGTAAACGAATTTCCGTTTGATTCCGAACGAAAAAAAATGTCCGTTGTCGTCCAACATCAGGGCGGCCGTCTGGTTTGCGCGAAAGGCGCGCCCGACGTGCTGCTTGCCCATTGCTCTTATATTTTATGGGATAATCAGGTCATTCCGTTCACCTTGACGTTAAAACAAAAAGTGATGGAAGCGGCGGATCAAATGGCGAAATCGGCGCTGAGAGTGCTGGGGATGGCTTACCGCGACGTGAAGCCGCATGAAAATGTGGAAAGGGCGGAATCGGCCGAAACGCAACTGATATTTGTCGGTTTGGCGGGAATGTTCGATCCGCCCCGCAAGGAAGCGCGCGAAGCGATCAGCCTGTGCAAACGCGCCGGAATCAAAACGGTGATGATCACCGGCGATCACCAGTCGACGGCCGAAGCGATCGCCAGGCAGCTCGGCATGCTTCCTCCCGGCGGGATCGTCATTAACGGGAAACAACTGGAAATGATGACCGACGAACAATTGGACGAGAAAGTGGATTCCATTTACGCCTATGCGCGCGTTTCCCCGGAGCATAAGTTGCGGATTGTGAAATCGTTGCAACGCCGCGGGCATGTCGTGGCCATGACCGGCGACGGCGTCAACGACGCTCCTGCGATTAAAGCGGCCGACATCGGCATTGCCATGGGCATGAGCGGGACGGATGTATCGAAGGAAGCTTCCTCGCTCGTTTTAAGCGACGACAACTTTGCCACGATCGTGGCGGCGATTGAAGAAGGACGAAACATTTACGAGAATATCCGGAAGTTCATTCGCTATTTGCTCGCGTCCAACGTCGGGGAAATTCTGACGATGTTTATCGCCATGATGGCCGGATTGCCGCTGCCTTTATTGCCGATCCAGATCCTGTGGGTCAATCTGGTGACGGACGGCTTGCCCGCCATGGCCCTTGGAGTCGATCAGGCGGAAAAAGACCTTATGCAGCAAAAGCCGCGTCCATCCAAAGAAAACATATTTGCCCGCAGGCTGGGATGGAAAATTATAAGCCGCGGAGTTTTGATCGGCCTTTGCACATTGGCCGCGTTCTGGCTGACATTGGGAGGCGACGCCGGCAATCCGGAGACGGTGCTCAAGGCGCAGTCTGTCGCTTTTGCCACTCTGGTCATGGCCCAGTTGATTCATGTGTTTGATTGCCGGAGTTCCCGCTCCATTTTCCACCGGAATCCGTTGCAAAACAGATACCTGGTATTGGCCGTATTGTCTTCGCTCGCGTTGCTTTTGGGCGTCATGTATGTCGAACAGTTGCAACCGGTATTCAAGACGGTGCCGCTCGGGATCGGAGAATGGTTGCTGGTCCTCGTTGCCTCCAGCATCCCCACTTTCCTGATGGGATTCGGCAGCGTGTTGAGCAGACCGAAAAGAAAAGCGCTGAGATATACTTGAATCCGGCGGATTCCAAAAAACGGCGGAATCGTATCGAAACCGTGATTTTTCTCGGGAAAAACTCTAGGAAATGTTGTCCCTATGCGGTATGATAGTTGCAGAGGGACTTGCTGATCCAAAGAAAAAGATCCCTGTACAGCAGCTGATTAGGGTGGGAATAAAGATGAAAGAAAATTTTCGCACCGTCCTGAAAGACCGGGTGCTGATCGGCGATGGGGCGATGGGCACTTATTTGTACCAATTAGGGTTTCCGGTTGGCATATCCTATGAAGAGTTAAATTTGAAAAACCCGAAAGTGATTGCCGACGTGCACCGCCGCTATTATGAAGCCGGTGCCCGTTTTATTGAAACGAACACGTTCTCGGCGAACCGGGAGAAACTTTCCAAATTCGGGTTGGAGAAAGAGGTGGAAGCGATCAACCGGGCCGGTGTGGAAATCGCCCGCGGATCCGTCGGTCCGGATGCGTACGTATTCGGGGCCATCGGATCGATCCGCGCCGGTATGCGGAAAAACGTTCCTTCTTCGAAAGTAAAACGCGATTTCCAGCAGCAAGCCGAAGTTCTTTTGGCTGCCGGGGTTGACGGAATCATTCTGGAGACGTTTTACGATTTGGAGGAAATGCTGATCGCTTTGAAAATCGTCCGCAAGCTGAGCGATTTGCCGGTTGTCTGCCAATTCGCAACGGAAGGCGGTGGCAGGACGCAGGACGGAATTCCGCTTCACGAAGCCTTTTTGCGTTTGCGGCAAGAAGGGGCGGACGTGTTCGGTTTCAATTGCCGCAGCGGGCCGAGCGGCATTTTGCGGTCCATGGAGAAGGCCGCTGCGAAGGACGGCTTGCCGTATTCAGTATTTCCGAATGCGGGAATTCCGGATTACATCGACGGCCGGTATACGTATATGGCAACACCGGAATATTTTGCCGACAACGCCGTTAAATTCGCCGATTTGGGGGCGCGGATCGTCGGAGGCTGTTGCGGAACGACGCCGGAACATATAGCCGCAATGGCCGAAGCGCTGGCCAATTACTCGCCCTTGAGGGACGTGCCGGAAAACAGGCCGGGTGTTTCCGGGCGCCGGCAAAAGATGACAATATTGGACGGGGGAGAGAAGGAGACGGCGAACCGGCCGCCGGCGCCCAAGAACGAACCGACGCTTCTTGACCTTGTCGCCCGGCGTTATACGGTGATCGTGGAATTGGATCCGCCCCGCGACCTGGATATCACCAAGTTTATGAAGGGGGCCAAAGCCTTGAAGGAAGCCGGCGCCGATGCGCTGACGATGGCCGACAATTCGCTGGCGATGACGCGGATGAGCAATATGCCGCTCGGATTTTTGGTGAAGGAAAAAATCGGCATTCGGCCGCTTCTGCACATTGCCTGCCGCGACCGCAATCTGATCGGGACACAGTCGCATTTGATGGGGCTGCATGCTCTGGGGATCGACCATGTGCTGGCCGTCACCGGCGATCCGGCCCGGTTCGGCGATTTGCCGGGCTCGAGTTCCGTGTACGATTTGACGTCGTTTGAAATTACCCGCATGATCAAGCAATTGAATGAAGGCATCGCCTTTTCCGGCAAACCGCTCAAGCAACGCGCCCAATTCATCGTAGGCGGAGCCTTTAACCCGAATGTGAAACAGTTTGAAAAGGCGGTGCAGCGCCTGGAACGGAAAGTGGAGGCCGGGGTTGATTTTGTGATGACGCAGCCGGTTTATAACCCGGCGATGTTCAAAACCATATACGAATCGACCAAACATTTGGGCATTCCGGTCTTTATCGGCATCATGCCTTTGGCCAGCGGCGGGAATGCGGAATATTTGCATAATGAAGTGCCCGGAATCGAGCTTTCGGATGAAGTCCGATCCCGCATGGCCGGTTTGAAAGGCGAAGAGGGCCGGAAGATGGGCGTGCAAATCGCCAAAGAGCTTCTTGACGAGGCGATGAAATATTTTTCCGGCATTTACTTGATGACTCCGATGATGTTTTATGAAATGACCGTGGAACTGACGCATTACATCTGGGAGCGGGCGGACGTCCGGCGCCTTCCCCATTCGGCGCCATGACGGTTCTTCCGTGACGCTTCCGGTCCGTTTCGGGCAAATAGGGCGAAAAACATGCCATGGCGAAGATCATTCTCCCATGGCTTTGTTGTTGCGAGTTCGCGGCTTCCGTTTCCAATTCATTGAATTTTATTATATTATAGTAATTACAGTTTGCATTTCACATGTTTTTTAAAGTTCAACATCCGAAAAGTTGTACCGGCAAGCTGATTTCAACGTCACTTGCGCACTTGTACCCATTTTCAAAATGAATTACAATAGGGTAATGGATGTGATGAACATGTTGCGAAGCATGACCGGGTTCGGACAAGCGCAGCGTTCCATCGGCGGTTATCAGGTACAGATCGATATCCGCTCCGTGAACCACAGATACTGCGAGATTGCCGTCCGTTTGCCGCGTGAGTGGGCCCGATTTGAAGATTTGCTGCGGAAGACCGTGCAAGAGTCGGTAAAGCGCGGACGTGTGGAAGTATTTGTGGGCGCCGAGCGGACGGCTTCTTCGCAAAAATCGGTCGTTGTCGACTGGTCTTTAGTGGACGGATACCGGGAAGCCGCCGGACAGATCAAAGCGCGGCTTGGACTGACCGGCCAGCTGACGCTCGGGGAGATTCTGGCAATCCCCGATGTCGTGATTTTTCAGGAACATCATATCGATTCCGAGGAAACTTTCGGATACGAATTGCAGCAATGCGCTATAGAAGCTTTGTCGAATTTGGTTCGGATGAAGGAGACGGAAGGCCGTCATCTGAAGAACGAACTGCTGGACCGTCTGCAAAAGCTGGACGATTATCTCGCGGCAATGAAGCAACTTGCCCCGCGGGTGGTGGAAGACTACAGGGACAAGCTTTTGCAGCGTCTCGACGACTTGTTCCAGGGCAAGCTGATCATCGATGAATCCAGGCTGATGATGGAGGTTGCCCTCTTCGCTGACAAATGCAATATTGACGAAGAATTGGCCCGTCTTCACAGCCATCTCAGCCAGTTCCGCAAGCTGATGGAAGAGGGGGGCACTGTAGGCCGCAAACTGGATTTCCTTATTCAGGAGATGAACCGCGAGGTGAACACGATCGCTTCCAAGGCGAATCACGCTGATTTGGCCAGTTTGGCTGTGGATTCGAAAGCAGAAATAGAAAAATTGCGCGAACAAGTGCAAAATATTGAATAAGACCAATTGCTCAGGATTCAAGCTCTTCTGCGGAGCGCTCAGGAGGTACATAATGTCCATTAAATTAATTAACATCGGATTTGGGAACATTGTATCAGCCAACCGGATCATTTCCATTGTCAGTCCGGAATCGGCACCGATCAAGCGGATCATTCAGGAGGCGAGGGACCGCCATATGCTTATCGATGCCACTTATGGCAGACGCACCAGGGCAGTGATTATTACGGACAGCGATCATGTCATTCTGTCCGCCGTTCAGCCGGAAACCGTTGCGCACCGACTGTCAAGCAAGGACGATGATCATGTTGAGTAATTCGCAAACGAATGCGGAGAAAGGGCTTTTGTTGGTGTTGTCGGGACCTTCGGGCGTTGGCAAAGGCACGGTATGCAAGGCGTTATGCAATCGTGTGAAAGATCTGGTTTATTCCGTTTCCGCCACGACCAGAAAGCCAAGGCAAGGGGAGATTGACGGCGTCAACTATTTCTTCAAGACGAAAGAACAATTTCTGAAGATGGTCGAGCAAAACGAAATGCTGGAATGGGCGGAATATGTGGGACATTATTACGGAACGCCCAGGAAGTTTGTTGAGGATACGATCAATGCGGGCAAAGACATCATTCTGGAGATTGAAGTCCAAGGCGCCATGAAAGTCAAGCAAATCTTTCCGGAAGGCGTATTTATCTTTTTAATGCCGCCGTCTCTGATGGAATTGCAAAACAGGATTGAAACCCGCGGAACGGAGACGGAGGAATCGATCCGACATCGGATGAATACGGCGATTGAGGAACTTCGCATGATTAAACATTACGACTATGCCATTATTAACGACGAAGTGGATGCGGCATGTTCCCGAATTCATTCGATCATCGAAGCAGAGCATTGCCGGAGAGAGCGGATGTTGCCGAAAATTCAATCTTGGATAGGAGAGGTGTATTGAATGTTATACCCTTCAATCGATAAGATGCTTGAAAAAGTGGACAGCAAATATTCGCTGGTCGTTGCGACGGCCAAGCGGGCCAGAATGTTGCGCGACGGAGCCAAAACGCGGCTTGCTTCCCCAAAATCGCATAAATTCGTCGGGATCGCCTTGGAAGAAATGCATGATGATCTGATCAAGTTTGAACGGATTCAACCTTAAAATCGGCAAACGCGATGAAAGTGTTTGACAACAACCCGAAAGCGGTTGTTATTTTTTTCTATCTATCCGATTTGAAGAAGGCGGTGCATGTCATGCTGCTGCAAGGCAAAACCATTGTGCTTGGCGTATGTGGCGGGATCGCGGCCTATAAGGCGGTTGCGTTGTGCAGCCGGCTCACGCAGGCGGGAGCCCGCGTGCGCGTCATCATGACGGAATCGGCCGTGAAATTTGTCACCCCGCTTACGTTTCAGGCGATTTCGCGCCAGCCTGTAGCCGTCGATACGTTCGATGAAAAGGAGCCGTCCGTCATTTCCCATATCGATCTGGCTGACCGCGCGGATTTGGTGGTCGTCGCTCCGGCCACCGCCAACATGATTGCCAAATTGGCCATGGGCATAGCCGACGATATGCTGAGCACGACGCTTCTGGCCACCACGGCTCCCCTGCTGATCGCGCCGGCGATGAACGTGCATATGTATACGCATCCGGCCGTACAGCGAAACATTGCTTTATTGCGCGAAAGGGGAGCCCACTTCGCTGAACCGGGCGAGGGACAGCTGGCGTGCGGATATGTCGGCAAGGGGCGTCTGGCGGAACCGGAACAAATTGTTCAATTGATCGAAAACATTTTTCGCCGAACGTTATCGCTCAAAGGAAAAAAGATCCTCGTCACATCGGGGGCGACGATCGAACGGATCGATCCGGTCCGCTATTTGACGAACGATTCGTCGGGCAAGATGGGTCACGCGATCGCTGAAGCCGCGCGTGATATGGGGGCCCATGTCACCTTGATCAGCGGCAAGACGGCTCTGTCCTCTCCGCACGGAGTGCAGTTGGTGCCGGTCGTTTCCGCCCAGGATATGCTGGAAGCGGTGCTGGAGCGGTTTCCGGAAATGGACGTCGTCATCAAAGCGGCGGCGGTGGCCGATTATCGCCCGGCGATGCAACAGCCGCGCAAAATGAAAAAACATTCCGACAGGATGACCCTGGAACTGGTGCGCAATCCGGATATTTTGCAAACGATCGGGGAACGCAAGACCCGGCAATTTCTCGTCGGTTTTGCCGCCGAAACGGATCATTTGGAAGAGTACGCCTTGGACAAACTGCGCCGCAAACGTTGCGATTTGCTGGTGGCCAATGATGTGACTCAAGAAGGCGCGGGCTTCGGCACCGACACGAACAAGGTCCGCATTTACGATGCCAACGGACTGGTGGCAGATCTCCCCCTGATGAGCAAGCGTGAGGTTGCCGGACGTCTCCTGAATCTGGTGGCGGAACGAATCGGTGCCGCGGGGAACGATACGTGATGTACGCGAAAGTGATCGTGGACGTGCCGGCGAAACAGACAAACCGCGCGTTCGATTACCGGATCCCCGCTCGATTGCGCGAATGGGTGGACATCGGCAGCCGCGTCGGCGTGCCGTTCGGACCGCGGATTGTTCAAGGTTTCGTCGTTGAAATCGGCGACCGGGCGTCTGTCGACGAGAATAAGGTGAAAGAAATCGATCACGTGCTCGATGTGTCACCTCCGCTTACTCCGGAATTGGTGGAGCTCGCCCGATGGATCAGCCGCAAATATTTGTGCCATGAAATCACGGCCCTTCAGGCCATGTTGCCAGGCGCTTTAAAGGCGAAATATGTGAGGCGGATCCAGGTGTCCGACGATTGCCCGGCTGTCATCCAAGGTTCGCTATTTGGCGAGGAATCGGAAATTGCAGCCTTTGTCCGGGAAAAAGGCGGAGTTTCCATGGAGGCGCTTATGGCCCGGTTTCCGTCTTTGGCGGCGGTCATCAAACGTATGATCCGCGAGGGAGTATTGCTGGAACGGCAGATCATCCGGGACCGGCATGTTCCGAAAAAAGTGCTGACCGTGTTTCCTCCCGATCCGGAACTTCTCCGCCAATATATGGAGAAGGTGCCGGCAAGCGCGCCCCGTCAGAAAGAAGTGCTCCAATATTTTCTTCATCATCCCGAACCGGTTAAGATGGCCGATTTGGTCAGGGAGCTCTCCGTTAATGCGGCAACGGTAAGGGGGTTGGCTGAAAAGGGCTGGATTGTGTTGAAGACAACGGAAGAATTTCGCGATCCGTTTGCCCACCGGACTTTTCCGATGTCGGAACCGCTTCCCCTTACCGCTGAACAGCGGCATGTATTTGAACAAATTCGCGACAGCCTGACGGCCGAACGGCACGAAGTGTTCCTGTTGCACGGAGTGACGGGCAGCGGGAAAACGGAAGTATATTTGCAATCCATTCAACAGTGCCTTGACCAGGGCAGAGAAGCGATTGTCCTTGTACCGGAAATCTCCTTGACGCCGCAAATGGTCGAGCGTTTCAAAAGCAGGTTCGGCGATCAGGTGGCCGTTTTGCACAGCCGGTTGTCGGACGGGGAACGCTATGACGAATGGCGCAAAATTATCCAGCGGAAAGTGCGCGTCGCCATCGGCGCGCGTTCCGCGGTTTTTGCGCCGTTTACAAGGTTGGGGCTGATCATTATCGATGAGGAACATGAATCTTCCTATAAACAGGAGGAGAGCCCGAAATACCATGCGAGAGAGGTGGCCATACGAAGAGGGAGGAATAATCGCGCGGCGGTTGTATTAGGTTCGGCTACGCCTTCCCTGGAAAGTTATTACCTGGCCACAGCCGGTCCGGTTTCACGTGCGAACCGGCCGGGAGCGGCCGTGGAAAACAGGATGGAAGAAGGGGAAGAAACGACTTACCGTTTGCTATCCCTGTCTTCCCGGGTACATGGCCGCCCCCTGCCGCCCGTGCACGTGGTCGATATGCGGGAGGAACTGAAAAGCGGGAACCGTTCCATGTTCAGCAGAGCGCTTTACCATGCGTTGAAAGACAGGCTGGAGAAGAACGAGCAGGCGGTGTTGCTGCTCAACCGCCGCGGCTACGCCACCTTCGTCCTGTGCCGAAGTTGCGGGGCGGTCATCCGCTGTCCCCATTGCGACATTTCGCTGACTTACCACCAGACCTCGAACAATTTGCGCTGCCATTATTGCGGTTACGCCGAGAGGGAAACGAAACGTTGCCCGGATTGCGGCAGCGAGCACATCCGTCATTTCGGCACGGGGACCCAGCGGGTGGAAGAGGAACTCGGCCGGTTGTTTCCCGGCATCCGGGTCATTCGCATGGATGTGGATACGACGACGGAAAAAGGTTCCCATGAGAAATGGCTGACCATGTTTCGCCGCCGTCAAGCGGACGTGCTGCTCGGCACGCAAATGGTAGCCAAGGGGCTGGATTTTCCTTTCGTCACCCTGGTCGGTGTCGTCGCTGCCGATACGATGCTGAATCTGCCCGATTTCCGTTCGGCGGAAAAAACGTTTCAACTGTTGACTCAAGTGGCCGGGAGGGCGGGAAGGCACGAATTGCCCGGAGAAGTCATCGTGCAAACCTACACCCCCGAACACTACAGCATACATTACGCCAGCCGGCACGATTACGCCGGGTTTATCAATGAGGAACTTGCCATGCGCCGTATGAGAGGATATCCTCCGTACCGGAAGCTGGCTCTCATTACGTTATCGCATGAGGAACTGCCGTTTTTGGTTCGCAGTGCGGAAATTTTGGCCAGGCGGTTGAGGGAATTGTGCGGGGGCCATAGCGCAGGTTCCGCCGGGGACCGGCAGCGGCAGCATCATCGGATTCCTGAAATTCGCGGTGAAAACGTGGAAATTTTCGGACCGATCGCTTCGCCCATTCCCCGTATTAAAGATAGATATCGATTTCAATGCATGATAAAATATCAAAGTAATCTTGTCGTTTCGCATTTGATTACGCAGGCGTTGCTTAGTCTGGAGGAACAGCTGCGGCAAAACAATCTGCAAATCAACGTGGACGTCGATCCGCAAGTATTGCTGTAATGCCGGGTGCTCTCGTCCAAAACGATATAATTTCACGGATCCTATTCATTCATTCTCTTGAAAGGAGTGGGGCTGGCATGGCCATTCGCATCATTGTCAAAGATCCGGATCCCATTTTGCGGCAAAAGGCCAAACCGGTGCCGAAAATCACCCCGAATATTCATAAACTGCTGAACGATATGGCGGAAACGATGTATGATGCCGAAGGCGTCGGTCTGGCTGCGCCGCAAATCGGCATTTTAAAGCGCGTCATCGTCATGGATGTCGGGGATGAGCACGGGCTGATCGAATTGATCAATCCGGAGATCATCCACCGTGAAGGCGAGCAATTCGGTCCGGAAGGCTGTCTCAGCATACCGGGATTGACCGGGGACGTCAGACGCTCGCAGAAGGTGATCGTGAAAGGCTTAAACCGGGACGGCCAGGAAATTCAAATCGAAGGGACCGATTTGCTGGCCCGCTGCATCCAGCACGAAGTCGACCATTTGAACGGCGTGTTGTTTACCGATCTGGCGGAGCGGGTATATCCGACCGAACAACTGCACAAGGAAAACAACGGGGCGGAAAAACGATGAACATTATTTTTATGGGCACACCGGATTTTGCCGTTCCGTCTTTGCGCATGCTCATCGAAGAAGGGTACCGTGTCTGCGCGGTGGTCACACAACCCGACAGGCCGCAAGGCCGCAAGAAGCAAATGCTTCCGACTCCGGTCAAAGCCGAAGCGCTCCGGCACGGAATCCCCGTTCTGCAGCCGGAACGGTTGCGGAGTCCGGAAGCCGTCGAAATGATTCGCGGCCTGCGTCCCGATTTGATCGTCACCGCCGCTTACGGACAAATTTTGCCCAAGCAGGTGCTGGAACTTCCGCCTCATGGCTGCATAAATATTCATGCCTCCCTGTTGCCCAAATACCGGGGCGGCGCGCCGATCCAACATGCGATCATGAACGGCGAAACCGTCACCGGAGTCACGATCATGTATATGGCGGAAGGTCTGGATACCGGCGATATGATCAGTAAAGTGGAAGTGCCGATTGAATCGTCGGATACGGCCGGATCGATGTTTCAAAAACTGAGCGCGGCCGGAGCGCAATTGCTGCGCGAGACGTTGCCCGGCCTGCTTGCGGGGGAAATTACGCCGGTGCCGCAAGATGACAGGGAGGCCACCTACGCTCCCAATTTGCGGCGGGAAGACGAACGAATCGACTGGTCCCGGCCGGCGACCGACATTTATAACCAGGTGCGGGCGCTGTCCCCTCAGCCCGGGGCGTTTACATACTGGAACGGGGACGTGTTCAAAGTGCGGGAAGCGGCCGATCCGAATGCGAAAAGCGGCGCTTTGCAGAGCCGTCCTCTCCGACCGGAGGCGGACCGCGTGCCGGGCACCGTTTTGCAATGCAGGGCGGAGGGACTGGAAGTGATGACCGGAGACGGAACGATCTGGCTCACCGTTGTGCAACCGGCCGGCAAAAAAGCGATGAAAACCGCCGAGTTTTTGCGCGGCAGCAGCATGCCCGCGGGGACTGTCCTCGGATCGGGATTTCGGGAATCCGGCGGGTAACTCTTGCATGCGGCCGGTACGAAGCGGTTTTCCGGGTTGAAAGCGGGAAGTATAGAAGGAGCGGAACTTGTGAATTCTGACAAACAAAAGCGGAAATTGACAAATGCGCGTGAACTGGCGTTACTTGTGTTGAACCGTGTGGAACAAGACCGTTCGTACAGCAATCTCTTGCTCAACCAAATGTTGCGGAAACACAAGCTGCAACCCGGCGATAAGGCGCTCGTTACGCAAATCGTATACGGCACGATTCAGCGCCTTAATACGATTGATTTCTTTCTGGACCGTTTTGTGAACAAAGGGGTGCATAAACTGGAGACCTGGGTCAAAAACTTGTTGCGGCTCAGCTTCTATCAACTGTATTACCTGGAACGCATTCCGCCGCACGCTGTTGTCGATGAGGCGGTGCGAATCGCCAAGTCCAGAGGTCATTCCGGCGTGGCCGGCATGGTGAATGCCGTGTTGCGAAACGTTCTGAGGCAGGAGGGACGCCTTGTCATACCGGAGGAGATCCCGACGACGGAACAGATCGCCCTTCGCCATTCCCATCCCCGATGGCTGGTGGAACGCTGGGCGGAACAATACGGTCTCCGTGTTGCGGAACAAATATGCGGCGCCAACAACGGAACGCCGCATACGAGCGTGCGCGTCAATACGTTATCGTTAAGCCGCGACGAACTGATCGGCCAAATGCGGCAAAACGGCCTTCGGGTGATGCCTTCCCCATTGGCACCATCCGGCGTGATTGTGGAAGGCGGAGGAAACATGGCGGATACGCGTTGGTACCGTGAAGGGATGTTGACGATCCAGGATGAAAGTTCGATGCTTGTCGCCGAAATTGCCGATCCCAAACCGGGTATGCGCGTGCTCGATTGTTGCGCCGCCCCCGGAGGGAAAACGACCCATCTGGCCGAAAAGATGCACGACCGGGGAGAAGTTTGGGCGGGAGATTTGCATCCGCACAAAGTGCGGTTAATCGCCGAACAAGCGCGCCGGCTGCATCTTCATTCTGTCCGCGCATTGGCAAGCGATGCGCGCGAACTTCCCGGCAAGTTTGAAGCGGAGTCGTTCGACTGCATTGTGCTGGATGCGCCTTGTACCGGTTTCGGAGTCATCCGCCGCAAGCCCGATCTGAAATGGTTCAAGGACGAACGGGACGTTGCCGCTCTCAGTTCTTTGCAGTACGATATATTAAGGAAGATTCAAAGCTTGTTAAAGCCGGGCGGCACGCTGGTGTACAGCACTTGCACCATTGGAGAGGAAGAAAACGGAAATATCATCAAAAAGTTCCTTCGGGAATTTCCGGACTTTGCGCCCGACACCGGGAAACTTTACGCGCTGCCGGAAGAGATCAGAAACAAGCTGGCTGTGGACGGAATGGTGCAAATCTTGCCGCAGCAATATAATTCCGACGGCTTTTTCATAGCCAAACTGCGAAAGCGGGGATGAGTATGACAAGATCAGAGTACAACCGCCAAATCAATCATCAGGACGCGTCCGAACAGAAACCGTTCGTTTATGACTTGACTTTTGAGGATTGGCAGCATTGGATGGAGAACCATGGTGAACCCGCTTTTCGTGCCGGACAGTTGTTCGACTGGCTTTATGTGAAACGGGTGCAACATTTCGACCAAATGAACAATCTGCCCAAGTCGTTGCGGGAAAAACTCCGGGAATCGTTCCGGTTTGTGACGCTGAAGGAATTGGCGCGCCAGCAGTCCAAGGACGGCACCGTGAAATTTTTGTTTGAACTGGCGGACCAGCATGCGATTGAAACGGTCATTATGAAGCATAACTACGGCAACAGCATATGCGTGACGACCCAGGTGGGATGCCGTGTCGGATGTACGTTTTGCGCTTCAACGTTAGGCGGCTTAAAGCGCAATTTAACGGCGGGAGAAATCGTTGCCCAGGTCGTAAAGGCGCAAACCATGCTGGACGAAACGAATGAACGCATAAGCAGCATCGTGGTGATGGGGATCGGGGAACCGTTTGAAAATTACGACGCCACCATGACGTTCCTGAGGACGATGATTCATCCGCAAGGGTTGCATATCGGGCAGCGGCACATCACGGTGTCGACCAGCGGCATTGTGCCGAATATATACCGTTTTGCGGACGAAAACACGCAGGTGAATCTGGCGATCTCCATTCACGCCCCCAACGATGCGCTCCGTTCCAAACTTATGCCCGTCAACAGGCGCTATCCGTTCCACGAGCTGATCAAGGCTTGCAAATACTATGTGCAGAAGACCGGAAGAAGATTGACATTTGAATATGCGTTAATCGGGGGGGTGAACGATCAGCCGGAACATGCGGAAGAATTGGCTGAAGTGTTGAAAGACATGCTGCCCTTGTGCCATGTCAACCTGATTCCGGTGAACTATGTGATGGAACGAAATTTTGTGCGCACGCCGCGTGAAGATATTTTCGCTTTTCAACGCATTCTCCATCGTCATCGCATAAACACGACCATTCGCAGAGAACAAGGCAGCGACATCGCTGCGGCTTGCGGACAATTGCGGGCCAAACATTTGCAAAACACGGCGAGGTGACAGCGATGAAGACAGCGCAAAAAACCGACATCGGCCGGATCAGGTCGATCAACGAGGACCGGTTTTTCGTACAGCGGGATCTGCACGGGTACACATTGGCCATCGTCGCCGACGGCATGGGGGGCCACCAAGCCGGCGATATCGCCAGCCAGATGGCCGTTGATATTATTTACGAAGATTTGCAGGGACTCACCTCTTCCATGTCGATCGAACAGCGGAAAGAGGCTATGCAAAAGGCGATTGAGACGGCAAATGAACGCATTTTCGAATTTGCCTCGGGCCGGGACGGATATCGGGGAATGGGCACGACGGTCGTGGTCGCATTGACCGATCCGCATTCCATTGTCATCGGGCACATCGGAGACAGCCGCGCGTACCTGGTCCGCCGCGACGAGATGATCCAGCTGACCGAAGACCATTCCCTCGTCAATGAGCTTGTCAGAACGGGGCAAATCACTTCGGAGGAAGCGACGAATCATCCAAGGCGCAACGTGTTGACGAGAGCGCTGGGGACGGAACCGCGTACCCGCGCCGAGATGGGGGATTTTTCATGGCAAGAAGGCGATATGCTGCTGTTGTGCAGTGACGGCTTAAGCGGCTTGATCGATTGTCCCACTATGCTAAAGTTGGTCCAATCGGGCAACAGTCCCGAAGAAATCGTGGACCGTCTGGTAGAGCAGGCGTTGAATGCCGGCGGAGACGACAACATTACCGTAGTGCTCCTGGCTAACGAACCGGAAATTCAGGATGATAAGGGGTGACGGCGTGTGATCGGATCGGATCTTGCAGGAAGATATGAGATTTTGGAACGGGTCGGCGGCGGAGGAATGGCGATCGTTTACAAAGGTCTTGACAAACTGTTAAACCGTAAAGTCGCGGTCAAAGTTTTGCGCCAACAATTCGTTCACGACGAAGAGTTCATCCAACGGTTCCGCCGTGAAGCCCAGGCCGCCGCATCGCTGTCTCACCCGAATATCGTCAGCATCTACGACGTCGGACAGGAAGATGATAACCATTATATTGTCATGGAGTTTGTGGAAGGCAAGACACTGAACGAGATTATTAAGGAAAAAGCCCCTTTGCAAGTCGAAGAAGCGGTTCGTTATGCCAGTCAAATTTGCGATGCGCTGGATCATGCCCATCATAATCAAATTATTCATCGTGACATTAAACCCCACAATATTTTGATCGGCAAAAACGGCCGCGTCAAAGTGACCGATTTCGGCATAGCCCGCGCCGTCACGTCTTCCACCATAACGCAGACCGGTTCGGTCGTCGGCTCCGTGCACTATTTTTCCCCGGAACACGCCAAGGGGATTTCCACAGGCGCCAAATCCGACCTTTATTCGCTCGGTATTGTGCTCTATCAAATGTTGACCGGCCGTTTGCCTTTTCACGGCGAAAGTCCGATCAGCGTCGCGCTCAAACATCTTCAGGAAAATGTGGAAGACCCCCGGAAAGTCAATCCGTTGATCCCGCAAAGCGTGGAAAACATTATTTTACGGGCTATGCGAAAAAATCCGGATGAACGGTATCAGTCCGCCATGGAGATGTTACATGATCTGGAAACGTGCCTGAATCCCGAACGTTTGAATGAACCGAAAATCGAATTTGCGGAAGAGGACGATGACGAAGAAAAAACCCGGATCATCCCGGCAATCCGCAGAAGTCTGCCGGCGGACGACGGGGAGGATGGCGGGGAGGAAGACGGAGAGAAGGAAGACGAAGAGATCGGCGGGCGAAAGAAAAAAGTGTGGGTCAAGCCGGCAGCCTGGTTAGCCGCATTGTTGTTGCTTTTGTTTTTTATGTGGGCCTTGGCCGATTGGGTCAGCGACCGGCTGTTTGTCGCCGATGTTCCCGTACCGGAAGTGACGGGTATGCATATGGATGAAGCCATCGCGAAACTGGAAGAACTCGACTTGAAAGCGAATGTGGTCCGGGAACACAATAACGAGGTGGAAGTCGACCATGTCATTGATCAGGATCCGAAAAATATAAAAGTCAAGGTTCAGTCCGAGGTCACTTTGCGGGTTAGCGACGGAGCGGAGAAAAAGAGGATGAAAAGTTATACCGGCTCCGATTATAACCAGGCTCTTTTGGATCTCGTCGAAGTTCAGGGGTTAAAGTCGGAACAGGTCACCAAGGAAGAAGTGTTCAGCGACGAACCGCCCGGCACGGTCATCGATCAATCGCCCGCCGCGGCCGAGGAGTTCGATCCGTTGACCGCTCAGGTGGTGCTGACTGTAAGCAAAGGGAAGAAAACGGTGAAAATGCCCGACTTGACCGGAAATACGCTGGCTGATGCGAAAACGAAGCTGGACGTGCTCGGTTTGGTGCTCGACGTGAGAGAAACGGCAACGGAAGCCAGTTACAAATATCCCGAAGGAACGATCATCAAACAGTTTCCGTACGATCCGGAAGATGACGTTCCGGTAGGATCGGAAATCAAAGTCGTTCTCAGTTCGGGCCTTCCTGCCGAAGCGGGTCCGATGACCATTACCGTTCCGGTAAGCCCCGCGGAGGAAGGAAAAGAATCGACGGTCAAAATCGTGCTGTCGGATGCCCGCTATAAAAATTATACGTACAAGACGTTGACGGTAAGCCGGCCGGAAACGGTGGACGTGACATGCGTCGTTTCTCCGGATACCAGGGCAGTCATTCAAATCCAGCGCGACGACACGCTGATCGATGTGATTACCAAAACATACCAGGATTATTTGGCAATAAAAACCGCAATGCCCGCCGCGTCCGATTAAGAAATGAGGCGGGTTGCGGAAAAATGCCGGAAGGAGGGTCGTATGCCCGAAGGTCGTATCGTCAGGGCATTAAGTGGATATTATTATGTGTCACCGCTTTTGCGGCCGTCGGAAACGGTGCAATGCAAAGCCAGAGGAGTTTTCAAAAAGAAAGGGATCAGTCCCCTGGTAGGGGATAAGGTCATTTATGAACTTTCGGAAAACGGCGAAGGTGTCGTCCGGGAGATTTTACCCCGCACATCGGAACTTGTCCGTCCGCCGATCGCCAATGTCGATACCGCCTTGCTCGTCTTTTCCGTAGCCGAACCTCCTCCCAATTTCGCGCTTTTGGATAAATTTCTTGTGCATACGGAGAATGCCGGTTTGCGGACGATCCTATGTTTCACGAAGTCGGATCTGTATTGGGGCGATGAAAGTGCGCCCGGAAAAACGGAGCCGGCAGCCGAACAGCTGCAGGCGCAAATACGCATGTACGAACGCATCGGATATGAGGTTTACTTGACCAGCGCAAAACTCGGAACCGGGATCGGCCGCCTGAAGGAGGCTCTTGCCGGAAAAATTGCCGTCCTCACAGGCCAGTCCGGCGTGGGCAAATCTTCCCTGATCAACGCCCTTGTTCCCGGCATGCAATTGGAGACCAATCAGATCAGCCATAAGCTGGGCAGGGGTAAGCATACCACCAGACATGTGGAACTGATCCCGCTGGGGAATGGCGGAGTCATTGCGGATACGCCGGGATTCAGCCAGCTCGATTTTCATCATATAGAGAAGGAACAACTGGGCGGTTGTTTCATGGAATTTCGCGAGTATGCGCCTCTTTGCAAATTCAGGGGTTGCCTGCATCGCCGGGAACCGGGCTGCCAAGTCATCGCCGCCGTCCGGGAAGGCCGGATCGCCGAAAGCAGGTACGGGCATTATTTACAGTTTTTAGCTGAAATCGAAGACAAAAAGTGGAGGTATTAAATGTGGTCAAAATCGCACCATCCATATTGGCCGCCGATTTTTCCCGCTTGGCGGAAGAGATCCGGGATGTGGAAGCGAATGGAGCGGATTGGATCCATGTCGATGTGATGGACGGACATTTTGTGCCGAACCTGACGTTCGGACCGGCTGTTGTCGAATCGATCCGTCCCCATACGTCTTTGCCGCTCGATGTTCACCTTATGGTTGAGCGGCCGGATGATCTCATTATTGAATTTTGCCGGGCGGGCGCCGATTTGATATCCGTTCATGCGGAGGCATGCCGGCATTTGCACAGGACGATTCACCTTATAAAGGAGCAAGGAGTTAAGGCAGGCGTCGTGCTGAATCCCGCAACCCCTTTAACCGCCGTTGAGCATATTGTCGAAGACGTGGAACTGGTCCTCATCATGACCGTAAATCCGGGATTTGGCGGACAACAATTTATTCATTCCACGCTCCGGAAAATTGAGCGGTTAAGAGAAATGTTGGACAGCCGGGGGTTGTCGCATATTCACATCGAAGTGGACGGGGGCATCAACGAACAGACCGCGCCGCTTGCGGTCAAAGCCGGAGCGGATGTATTGGTGGCGGGGACGTATGTTTTCCGATCGCCTGACCGGAGAGCGGCCATGGAAAAAATCAGGGGAGTGAGGAATCATTAGGGCGTTGCGGGTTTTGTCGTATAGTATCGCCGGCGGCCTTCTGTTGATGTTATTCGCACAGATCCAGGACATCATTCGCTATGTGTTTTCGCTTGGCGCCTTTTTTCTGGGCATTCATTTTTTTAAACGGTATGAAAGCAAAGGGATGCGCATCGCTTTCATTGTTTTGGGCGTGATATGGTACTTTCTATTTAACCTTATTTATGTCTTCCTGGCGTACATTAACGGTTGGGAGACGATCGCCGGCCGGCAAACGCCGTGATTTCCCCTTTACAATGTGGGTATAATCCCTTCTCGAACCGAATACAATGGTTACAAAAAGTTCGTGTTTTTTTGCGGCCGTTTCTTTTTGTTCACTTTTTGCTTGGGTGGGGAATATATTTAGGGTGATAGCTCGACGAGGAGGGGTAGGTATGAAATTTTACACCATCAAATTGCCAAAGTTTCTGGGCGGCGTAGTGAAAGCGATATTGAACACGTTCAGCAAAAATTAATGGACCTTGCACCATCCTTGTACAAGGGCGTACCATAAGCGGTGCGCTCCATAAGCGGAAGCCGATCCATGCCCGGACTTCTTCCATAGTTAACGAAAAAAGCACCGAGCGGCGGACGGTGCTTTTCCTCTTTTTCCCTTATACGCGCGTTACTTTCCCCGATTTGAGCGCACGGGCGCTGACATATACCCGTTTCGGCTTGCCGTTGACGAGAATTCTCACTTTCTGAACGTTGACGCCCCAAGTGCGCTTGTTTCTATTGTTTGCATGGGAAACATGGTTCCCTGTGCCGGGAGATTTGCCGGTAATAAAACATTTACGGGCCATGCGGGACACCTCCTATATCAAACTTTCCAAAAACGCGGACACTAAAGTATCATATCACAGTAAAAAGCGGCTAGTCAACGCGGCTTTTCAACATTTGGCGAGGCCAACGGAAATATTCTGCGCCGGAACGGTTTTCAAGACCGAATGTGCATTTATTTCCGCTTTTTGATATAGTAAAATGGATGTAAGTTTATAATAAGCTTATCATTTACCAAACTGAATGCGATGCCTGCATGGTTTGAAACCGTCAGGTACAGCAAGCAGAACTCCCAAGGGGTGTATGCTCATGTCCGTTCAAATTGCAAATGAATTGGGTAAGATTATTGTCTCGGATGAAGTGATCGCCACGCTTGCCGGCTCGGCCGCCCTGGAATGTTACGGTCTGGTGGGCATGGCTTCGCGCAATCAGCTGAAGGATGGAATTACGGAGCTTTTACGCCGGGAAAATTTAAGCCGTGGAGTGGTAGTTCGGCAAGAGAACGGCCATTTGCACATTGACTTATATATCGTCGTCAGTTACGGCACGAAGATTTCCGAAGTCGCCCATAATGTACAAAACCGGGTCAAGTACATGTTGAACGAAGTGGTCGGTCTGGATGTGGAGACGGTCAACACATTTGTTCAGGGAGTTCGCGTGTCTCGATAATCAAAGGGGGAGTTCATAGCGTGGGTAAGCGCTTCAATACATTGGACGGTCACGATTTCATGCGAATGGTCACGTATGCCGCGCGGGTTTTGGATGAACAGAAGACACAGGTCAATGCGCTCAATGTCTTCCCCGTTCCGGACGGGGATACGGGAACAAACATGAGTATGACCTTCTCTTCGGGAGCGGAAGAGATGCGCAAGGGGCGGAACCGTCATATCGGAAAAGCCGCCGAAGCTCTGGCAAAAGGACTGTTGATGGGGGCCAGGGGCAATTCCGGGGTCATCTTGTCGCAACTGTTCCGCGGTTTCGCGAAGTTTTTGCACGACAAAGAAGAAATCGGTGCGGCCGAGTTTGCTTCCGCCTTGCAAAGCGGGGTGGAGACGGCATATAAGGCGGTCGTCAAACCTGTGGAAGGCACGATATTGACCGTAGCCAGAGAAGCGGCGCGCGGCGGGGCGCAGCACGCCAAAAGGAGCGGAGACGTCGCGGAAGTGTTGCAAGAGGCCATTGATCTGGGCAGGGAAGCGCTTATGCGTACTCCCGAAATGCTTCCTGTATTAAAACAGGTCGGGGTTGTGGATGCGGGCGGTCAGGGTCTGATGATCATATACGAGGGATTTTTGTCCGCCCTGCTGTCCGATGCCGCCGGTCCGGAGGAAACGCCTTCCGATTTGTTCCGCTCCCCGTTGCGGGAGGGGGCATCGCCCCGGCATGTTCAACCGGTGCAGGCCCGATTGGCGACGGAAGATATCGAATACGGCTATTGCACCGAATTTATGATTAAACTTGGCTCCGGACAAAACCAAGATTCGTTTGACGAGTCCGAATTTCGCCGGGAAATCGGACGATTTGGCGATTCGTTGCTCGTCGTCTCCGACGAACAGCTCGTCAAAGTACATATTCATGCCGAATATCCGGGCGACGTCCTGAACTTCGCCATGAAGTACGGCGAACTGACCCGCATTAAGATTGAAAATATGCGCGAACAGCACTCGCACATTGTAAGGGACATACCGGAACAAACGGATACGGGGATGGAACCGCGGGTTGAGCAAACCCGGGCCGTTTCCCATCCGGACGTTTTCGGGGAACCCCAGGCCGCCGGCCATACGGCGGCAACCCAAAGGGAACGTTACGGCATAGTGGCGGTGGCGTCAGGCGAAGGAATGGCGGAAATTTTCACAAGCCTCGGGGTTGATGTGGTGTTGTCCGGGGGGCAGACGATGAACCCAAGCACGGAAAACATCGTCGAGGCGATCCGACGTATTGATGCGGATACCGTGTTTGTGTTGCCGAACAATTCCAACATCATTATGGCGGCCCGGCAGGCCGGCGAGCTTGTGGAAGACAAACGGGTGATCACGGTGCCGAGCACCACGATTCCGCAGGGATTTGCCGCCGTGCTCGCGTTTTCGGGCCAGGCCGATGAAGAGGCGAACAGCCGGGCGATGAACGCGGCTTTAAAGAAAGTTCGCTCGGGACAGGTGACTTACGCCGTGCGCGATACGGTGATCGATGGCGTATCCATAGACAAAGACGATTTTATCGGGATTTTGGACAATAAAATTGTCATTTCCGATCCGCAACTTGGCGAAGCCTGCAAAAAATTGCTGCAGAAGATGATACATACCGGAGAAGAAGTGGTGACGATTTATTGCGGCGAGGGGGGGAATCCCCGGGAAACCGCCGAATTGGAACGGTTTTTGCGGGAGCGGTATCCCGATCTGGAAGTGGAAGTCCACGAGGGCGGACAACCTGTTTATTCGTATATTTTTTCCGTGGAGTAATGTACAACATTTACGAGGTGAAGGAGTATGGGCACGATTCGTATCGTCACAGACAGCACGGCGGACATTCCCCAGGAGATCCGACAGGAATTGGGAATCGAAATGGTTCCCCTCAAAGTTCACTTTGGCAATGAAACCTATGAAGACGGGGTTACGATCCATCCCAAGCAGTTTTACTCCAAACTGTCCGAATCGCAAGAACTGCCGACCACTTCGCAGCCTTCACCCGTCGATTTTCTGGAATTGTACCGAAAGTTGGCTGCCGAACCGGACACGCACATTATTTCGATTCATTTGTCCTCCGCTTTCAGCGGTACATACCAGTCGGCGTTACTGGCCAAATCATTGATGGAAGATAAGGCGAACATTACGGTGGTCGATTCCAAATCCGCATCATACGGCATTGGTATGCTGGTCGTCGCCGCTGCCGAGGCGGCCCGGGCGGGAAAAACGGCGGACGAATGTCTGGAGATCGTCCGTCGTTTGCGCAAGGAAACGAAGCTGTATTTTCTTGTCGATACGTTGGAATATTTGCAAAAAGGCGGGAGAATCGGCAAAGCCTCGGCCGTATTGGGTTCATTGTTGAACATCAAACCGATCCTTACGATCGACGACGAGGGCGTGGTGGCTCCCGTCGACAAAGTCCGCGGGCAGAAAAAAGCGATGGCCCGGATCATCGAGTTGCTTAACGAACAAGTTCGCGCCGACCGGGTGCGGTTGATTGTGGCGCATTCCAACGCCGAGCAGACGGCGAAAGAACTGGCTTCCATGTTGGAGCGCCAATTTCATTCGGACGGGGTGCTTTATACTGAAATCGGTCCGGTTATCGGAACGCACGTCGGCCCCGGGACCGTAGCCGCCTTTGTCTGTCCGGAGTAAGCGATGGATTTGCATGAAATTCCGGTCGGCGAAGTGGCCGGAGTCGGCCCGCGGAAGGCGGAAGCGCTCCGTTCTCTCGGCATCCATACGGTGGGGCAATTGCTGGAATATTACCCGTTCCGGTATGAGGACTACCGGTTGCGGGATTTGACCCAGGCAAAAGACGGCGAGAAAGTGACCGTGATGGGGAAAATATATGGTCCGCCGGTTGTGCAAATGTACGGGCGCAACAAGTCGCGCATGGCTTGCAAAGTGGTCGTGGACCGTTTTTATATTACGGCGGTATGGTTCAATCGGCACTTCCTGAAAGACAGGCTGAACATCGGACAGGAGATTGTCCTGACCGGAAAATGGGAACAAAGAAGAATGCAAATTACGGTGAGCGAAACGGAATTTCCCGGACAAGGAACCGCGAGGACCGGCACCCTTCAACCCGTCTATTCCGTAAACAGTTCCGTCAACCAGAACTGGCTGCGCAAGACGATTCGGCAGGCGCTTGCGCAATACGGAGAGATGATCCCGGAAATGATCCCCGGCACACTGTGCGATAAACACCGGCTGTTGCCAAGAAAACAAGCCATTCGCCTCATTCATCATCCTGAAAATACGGAGCAGGGAATTCAGGCCCGCAGACGGCTTGTTTACGAGGAATTGTTCCTGTTCCAGCTGAAGATGCAAGCTTTTCGCGTCGTTTCAAAGGCCAGGCAGGACGGAACCGCTCACCGCATCGACATGACGGCGGTACGTGAGTTTGTGCGGTCTCTGCCGTTCGAATTGACAACGGCGCAGAAGAAAGCGATCGCCGAAATTTTGCGCGATCTGAAGTCCCCCTCTTGCATGAACAGGCTGTTGCAGGGGGATGTCGGTTCCGGCAAAACGGTCGTCGCCGCGGTGTGCCTGTTTGCCGTCGTCAAAGCCGGAAGCCAGGCGGCGCTGATGGTTCCGACAGAAATTTTGGCCGAACAGCATAAGCGTTCGCTCGAACGGATGTACGAACCGTACGGGATCCGTGTCGACCTGTTGACAGGCAGTTTGACGGAACGCCAGCGGCGGGATACGATTGCCTCCCTGCAAATGGGTTTGACCGATATCGTGGTCGGCACCCATGCGCTGATTCAGGAAGATGTGAATTTTCGCCGGCTCGGTTTCGTGGTTATCGACGAACAGCATCGGTTCGGCGTCCAGCAGCGGAGTATTTTGCGCCGCAAAGGAATCAATCCGGACGTCCTGACGATGACGGCTACCCCGATTCCCCGGACGCTTGCCATCACCGCTTTTGGCGATATGGACATTTCCACATTGCGCGAACTTCCGCAAGGACGCAAGCCGGTATTGACGTACGTTGTTCCGCGGAAGTTGTTGAAGCGGGTGCTTCATTTTATCCGCAAAGAAGTTCTGGAAGGCCGGCAGGCGTATGTCATCTGCCCTTTGATTGAGGAATCGGACAAGCTTGACGTCCAGAACGCCATCGATGTGTACGGCCAATTGCGGCAAGCTTTTCCGGATCTGCGCGTCGGGCTTTTGCACGGAAGGCTCCCTGTCCAGGAAAAAGATGCGGTCATGCGCGCTTTTAGTGAAAACCGGCTCCAAGTGCTTGTGTCCACAACGGTCATCGAAGTCGGGGTGGACGTGCCGAACGCTTCCTTGATGGTGATTTACGATGCCGACCGTTTCGGGTTGTCGCAGCTGCACCAATTGCGCGGACGCGTAGGCAGGGGAAACCATCAGTCATACTGCATTCTGATCGCCGATCCGAAGGGGGAAATCGGCAATCAGCGAATGAAAGTCATGAAGGAGACAAACGACGGCTTCGAGATCGCCCGCAGGGATTTGGAACTCCGCGGCCCGGGAGACTTTTTCGGCACGAAACAGAGCGGTTTTCCGGAGTTTCGCATTGCCAATATGATGAGCGACTATGAAGTGTTGGAAGCGGCCAGAGATGATGCGGCCGAACTGTTGGCCCGTCCCGATTTTTGGACGGCGGCCTCTTTGCTTCCGTTGCGCCGATATTTGCAACGCGAACAAATTCTGGAGGGCAACCGGCTGGATTGAATCCGGAACCCGTGCCATATTGTTGAATGACGGAGAAAAATCATGGGGAAAGTTATCCTTCCTCCGGCATACGATATAATGAAGACGGATCGCTTACCGGAGGTGCGGGATGGGTTACCAGGAATACGGCATATCCAAGGAACTCGTTGAGCGCTTGAAGCTTAAGGCCAAACAGCCGGAAATCAAGAAGCGCCTGAAGGAGTTAATGTCGGATGTGACCAAAGCGGATTTGCAAAACCGCGCGAAAGTCCGAAAGCTTGTTTCCTTGCTGTCCGCCGAACTGAAAGAGCCTGTAAACGAGCGGGACAAGGAACGGATTGTCAATTTTGTGCTGGATCATAAAATCGATCCCCAGAACACTTTCCATTATTTGAAACTCTGGAGCATGTTTCATTGACGGAAGCCGCCGGCGATTCGGCGGTTTTTTCTTTGTCGAATTTTGGTATAAAAAAACAAACGCTACATCTTTGGAAGTGGGTATAAAGAACTAGGCACAATGTATCAATATGAAAAAAGAAACGTTTGTTTGGAAGGATATGGAGCGGTTTTGACGAATATTGTAGGAGAAAAGAATGATTCATGTAATATTTTGTCGGAGATTTTTCGCATTGCACAATTCGTTCCGGTAGGTCCATAGACTAATTGTTATGGGAAACAAAACGATAAAGGCTAACCTAACGAAAGTTAGGGGCGCAAAGCTTCAGGCCTAAGGACATATGTCTACGGCGGCTGGGTTACCGAAATTGTTGCTTTCTTTAACCCCAAGCTGTCCGGTATACGGATAGCTTTCTATTTTTGTGTATAAAGGAAGATAATCCATGACAAGTGTCGAACGTTTATTTTCAAAGCATCATTTGTATCACCTCTATCAGCCCATTTATCACTTATCCGGCCGAAAAGTGATAGGGTACGAGGCGTTGCTCCGTGGTGAATCCGGAGAAAATCCGCATGAATTGTTCCGGCAAGCTCACGCCCGCAATCAGTTGTTTGAACTGGATACCCTATCCCTTTCTGCGGCGATTTCCTCTTACTTTCATTCGGGGGACCGGGACGAATTGTTGTTTGTCAATGTATTTCCTTCCACGTTGGCAGCGGATGCTTTTCCGTCCTTTGTCGAGAGCATTTGTCAAAAAACCGGACGGTTCGCTCGCCGGATTGTATTTGAAATTAACGAAACCGTCGAGGACGGGAAGATTTGGAAAGACGACATCATACCGCAACGGATCGCCGCATTGCGCCAGCTTGGTTTTTTGACCGCTATGGACGATGTCGGCGAAGGGTATACGACCCTGAAAAACGTCACGCTCATTTCTCCCGATTATATCAAACTGGATAAATTTTTTTCCGAAAATTTGAGCAAATGTGAAAAGAAACAAAAAATCGTCCGACTGTTTGCCGAATTTTGCGAAAAAGATATCGGACTCATCCTGGAAGGGATCGAGCGGGAGGAAGATTTGGAGAAAGCCGTCGAATTGGGGGTTGAATTGGGACAAGGGTATTTTCTTGGCAAGCCTGCCGTATTGCAAGAGCGGCCAGGCCATTATGCGCTTTCCCATAAAAAATGATTTTCCGTGTCCAAAGGTTTGATATCCGTTGTACGGATTTTTTAAAACAGCCCAGCCAAAAACAGCCCAGCCCGAAGTCAAAGCGCTCCCCGTCCGGGCGGATGAGGAGCGCTTCTGTCATTGTAAGATGATTTTTTATGGCGTTTCATGCGCGGGTTTATTTGACAACGAGAACCGGAACGTGCGACTGTTGCACGACATTATGGCTGACGCTGCCGAGCACCAGCTCTTTTAAGCCGCTGAGCCCCCGGCTGCCGATGACAATCAGATCGCATTGACGGTTCCGGGCAAATTCAACGATCGTGTACGCCGGTTGGCCTTCAATGATTTGCACGTTGCCGTTCGCGGATTGCGAACGAAGGCGTTCCCGCGCGCGCTCCGCTATGCGTTCCGCTTCTTTGTACGCCGCTTCAAACAGGTCGGGACTTGCGGGAATATAGGCTTCGCCAAGAACCAGATTCGGAAGTTTATGCACGTGGACGATCTCCAGGTTGGCGCCGCTCCGTTTCGACAGTTCTATGGCCGTGTCCAGCGCTTTATCGCTTAAGGCAGATCCGTCGTAGGCGACCAAAATGTTCCGGTAAGTCATTTGATCCGTTCATCTCCTTTTCAGGCAGTTTCACTTGCACCAACTAATGATTACAACATATCGAGGATTTCGGAAGCCAGCAATGAACCGGCCATATGCCGCCGGGATGCGGCGCGGTCGCCGGCGGCGCCGTGAAGAAATACGCCCAGCGCGGCGGCCTGCTCGGCATTCAGCCCTTGAGCCAACAGTCCGGCGATCATTCCGGCAAGGACATCGCCCGCCCCTCCTTTGGCCATCCCCGGGTTGCCGTTGCCGTTAATGTAAACCGTTCCTTCAGGGGAGGCGATCACGGTGCGCGCCCCTTTGAGCACTAACGTGACACCGTGCCGAAGGGCGTAACGGCGGGCAAGACCGATCCGGTCGCTTTGCACTTCGCCGCTAGAGATGCCGGCCAGCCGCGCCATTTCGCCGGGATGCGGCGTGAAGATCGTCGGCGCCTGCCGCCGCGGCCAGGACGGGAAATCATCGGCTGCGGCGAGCATGTTTAAGGCGTCAGCGTCGAGCACCAGCGGAATCGCCGCTTGTTCCCAGACCGCGCGCAGCCACCGGGTATCTCCGGGGAAACGGCCCATGCCCGGTCCCAATAATACGGACTGCTTCCCGCGGGTAAGGGCGAGGAGCTTTTCGCCGGCTCCGGTGACTGCGGCGGATGGCGAGGAAGCGCCCGAAGAGGGGGCGAGTTCCGGCCATTCGCCCGTTCCGCCATCGGGAATTCCGGCCAGCATAAGCTCGGGACAGCGCCCGATGAGCGGCTCGACAAGCCGCTCGGGAACGGCCAGTGTGACCAGCCCGCTTCCGGCGCGCAGGGCGGCGGAAGCGGCAAGCAGTGCTGCGCCGCTCATGCGCAGGGACCCGGCGACGATGAGCGCGTGGCCGTATGTCCCCTTATGCGTATCCGCCCGCCGCGGCAATGCCGGATCGACGCCGAGTTTTTCGCGCAGCACCGGCTCGGTCAGCGCGAAAGTTTTTACGCCGAACGAATCGGCCAATTGCTCCGGAATGCCGATCGGCGCGCAAACGATCTCGCCGGCGATCCCGGCCCCCGGATATTGCGTCAGCCCTCGCTTGACAAAGGCAAAGGTGACCGTACATACGGCACGGATGCACGGCTCGTATACGGCGCCGGTATCGGCGTTCAATCCGCTCGGGATATCTACGGCGACAATGGGGAGCCCGCTGGCGTTCGCTTCGCGGATTAACGCCGCATAATGTTCGCGCGGGGGCCCTGCTGTGCCGGTTCCCAGCAGCGCGTCAACGATGCCGTCATACCGGTGCCAATGAATTTCCTGTTTGCGAAAAACGATGAAAGGAAAGCCGAGATTTGCCGCGATATCGCGCTGAAGGGCGGCTTCGTCGCGTATCAGTTCGGGCGGGTCTGCGAATACGATGTCCGTCTGTATGCCGGCAAGTGCGAGGTGGCGCGCGGCGACCAAGCCGTCTCCGCCGTTGTTTCCTTTCCCGATAAGCATGACCCACCGGCATGTCCGTTTTTCAGGAAATAACTTTTTGCTTAACGATTGCACCTTCCGAGCGACTTCACGGCCGGCATTCTCCATCAGCACTGCCGCCGGGATCCCGATCCGCTCGATCGTATGCCGGTCAAGCGCCCGCATTTCATCAGCCGATACGATATGCAAACGTCCCATCTCCTCTTTTTTCCGCAAATTTCTTCCTTCTTCATTTCGCCATGCGCCCGATCAAATCCTTCCCGGCAAAGCTCCCGTTGCCTCCTGAAGGTCCGGTCTATTTTGAAATGGTCATGATGTTGTCCTTTCTGAGCCATACGTCGAGGATAAAAGGACCAAACGGAACGAACGCGGCAATAACGGCCAAGAGGGCTTTGCCCATGGACAATTGCCGTACCGCCAAGGTATAGGCAATGGCGATGATATAAACAACGAACAAAAATCCGTGAACGGAACCTGCCCATGTGACGGCCAGAGGCATATCCGCGAAATATTTCAGCGGCATGGCGATCCCCAGAAGTACGAGAAAGGACAGACCTTCGACGATTCCGACAAGGCGTAAACGCCCGAGCGGCGTTTTCAGCATAACGAACCTCCTTGTGCCGTTTGGAAAATTTTTGTCTTTACAATCATTCATTATATCAACCGGGGGGAAAAGAAAACATGGACAAGATGTGAATCTTGACTGCACAAACTTTCAAAGCCATGAAAAAAACCGCAGAACGAAAGTTCTGCGGATCAATGGTTTGGTACCCGCCGTTAAGCGGGCACCTTCATGGGAGAGGAGAAACCGGACGAAGAGCTTATGGGGAAACGTAAGTCTTCTCCGCGGTTGTCTACGACATCCATTGATGTCGATACTATTATGATGAACGCATTTGCCAAGTTTTATACATCGAGAAATATTTTTTTGTGAAAATATTTCAGAATATGGTACGATGAACTTAAAATCGGCTTCATCCGGCAAACGGACTTCTTGAGGCTGCCGATTCATTGTGCAAAATGAAAAAGAGGCGAAAATGATTGCCTTCCGGCGAGTTTTGGCTTTCCATTCCTTACCTCACAATTTTTTGTTGGATCAAGGAATGGAAAACAAGATGTTTGAGTAAGGGAAGACAACATTTCACGAAACAAGAAACTCAAAATAAGGGACGATCGTGTGCGCTATTTAGCCAATTACGCGGCTTCTTTTGAAAATAGAAAACATGCTTGTACCTTGTTTTGCTTGTCATGCCAGTTTCCTCCGCTATTTTAAGAAAATAAGAACCATGTTTGTCCGCTATAACGGGAAGATGGCCGTTTTTTCGTAAAATAGGAAACCAAATTGTCCGCTAACAGAAATAGCCGGTGGAAATAATCCGGTGGGCAGGAAGTTGTTATAAGACCTACGACTTCAACGACGGTTCCTAGATCATTTCCATCCAAGGCGGTGTCCGTCAGGACATGGCACGTTTGGCTTTCCATTCGGCGCCTTTTGTGGAGGGTTATTTGCGCTTTCCTTACCTCTTAAATTTCGGCAGCTTGAATTTTAAAGAAGGTGAAAATTTGCGTATCATATCGGGAATAGCCAAAGGAAGACGTTTAAAGGCCGTTCCGGGCACAAGCACGAGGCCGACCGCCGATAAAGTGAAGGAAGCGGTCTTCAGCATGATCGGCCCTTATTTTGACGGCGGAATGGCGTTGGACTTGTTTGCCGGGACGGGTGCGCTCGGGATCGAGGCGTTGAGCAGGGGGATGGATCGGGCGATTTTTGTCGATGTTGATAAAAAGTGCACCGAAATCATCCGCCATAATCTGCAGATTGCGGGATTGGAGAAGCAGGCGGAAGTATACCGCAACGATGCGGCGCGGGCGGTAAAAGCGCTTGGCAAGAAAGACCTTCGTTTCGATTTGGTGTTCATTGATCCGCCCTACCGATTGCCTATTGTGGAAGATTTGTTGCTTTTGCTGGAGCGGACGGGGATAACGTGCAGGGACACGACCATTGTCGTGGAACAAGACGCAAACCGGACTTTGCCGGAGAGCATCGGTTTGCTTCAGCGTGTACGGAGATCTGTCTATGGAGATACTTCCATTACGATATACAAAGGTTCATGAACCTTCCCCAAGGAGTGAGCTTATGAAGAATGATATGACGATCGCGGTGTATCCCGGCAGTTTCGATCCCGTCACTAACGGCCATCTGGACATTATTCACCGCGCCGCCAAAGTTTTTGACAAACTGGTCGTCGCCGTATTGAACAATTCAAACAAAAACCCTCTTTTTTCGGTGGAGGAAAGAACGGCGTTACTGGCCCAGGTTACGCGGGATATACCGAACGTGGAGATCGACAGTTTTCAGGATTTGCTGGTGAACTTTATGATGAAAAGAAAAGCGCATCTGATTGTGCGCGGGTTGCGGGCCGTAACCGACTTTGAATACGAATTGCAACTGGCGTCCATGAACCGTAAGTTAAGCGAGGGGATTGAGACGTTTTTCATGGCCACCAGTCCGGAGTATTCGTATTTGAGCTCCAGTATCGTCAAGGAAATCGCCAAATTTCACGGTCCGGTCGCCGGTTTGGTTCCGCCTGAAGTCGAGGCGGCGTTGCGCGCCAAATTTGCAGGAGTTACCCCAAATTGAAGACGCCCGGCCGGGACGAACCCTTTTTACCTGTCATGAAGATGAAATTTTTGCAATATAAAAGAGATGACCGCCATCAAGATCACACTGTTGGTCAAAATCAACCCTGAAGCAATCCAAAGGGACAAAACGGAATAGGGAAGCCATCCGGAAGAAGATCCGGCAAAAGCGGGAGCGACCGGAACGGGAGAGAACAGGGAAAAAACGGGCCACGGCAACAGAAGTTTCGCAAGCCGGCCAAGCGGATTCCATAACCATAGGGTCAGAACAAAGGCGCACGCCGAATGGATCAGCCGCCCTTGGAGAAAAGCGCCGAGGCCCAGATCGGCAGAATAGGTCAAGCTTCTGGTTTGAAAGAAGACGGCCAATCCTCCCCAAGCCAACGCCGCCCCGATGAAAGCGGCCGTCCAATGAGCAGGTCCTTTGGTCAGACTGGCCGCATAAGTGCCCAAATGCATTTCCAACAGTCCCGCAGGAACATGAATGGCGAATGATTCCGGCATTCCCGCAAGCCGTCCGGCCAGGTTGGCGAAAGCGGATATGGCGTCCGCGATCCGTGTCAGATGGAGGACGTTCAGCACAACGGAAAACATGATGATATATCCTCCGACCATCATCAGGTTTTGCACCGAGGTGATCACCGCATCGCCCAGCAGTTTGCCGAATGTTCTGCCGTCCATGTGCCTGGCCTTTATCATGGCGGACGCCGCGCGCCGCATAAGGGAATCGCTGCGCGCTTGCGGTTGACCGGCGCGGCGATGGCGGGACAAAGGCGGTTGCAAAGTCCACAGGAGGCGAAGAATCAGTCCGGCTGCCAGGAAAGACGAATAGTGAATAACGAGCAGTTTGGCGCCGAATTCCGCGCTTCCCAAAAAACCGGCGCCGACGACAGCGACGATAAACATCGGGCTGCACAAATAGCTGACAGCAAGAAGCCGTTCCCCCTCATTCCGGTCGATAAGCCCCTGTTTTTTCAGTTCCGCAGTCACTTTGGCGCCGGCCGGAGGGCCGGCTGCGGCACTCATGGCCATTGCCAGCCCGCCGGTACCCGGCAGCCGGAAACACAGACGCATGAACGGGTCCAGCATAACCCCCAAGCCGTGTATTGCGCCCAGGCCGAGCAATATTTCGAACAAGATCAAAAAGGGAAGCAACGCCGGGAATACGAAATTCCACCACACGTTCAGACCGTTGATGGAGGCTTCGAACGATTTGTCCGGATAAAGGACAATACTTAAGACCATACAACCGACCATCAACGCCAGCAACAGCGTCGCAAGACGGTTTTGGGAAGGCGTCAGTTGCACGGAATCACCACCCGCATTTGCCAAAATAAAAGGAGTTGCCATCCGGCCGGGGGCACGGAATGTGCCGGTCCCGGCGGGATGGTACAAGTTTACGCCGGAACGGATCCGTTTAGACCACCCGCTGTAACAGAAAGGGGTATTGACGTGGCAAAAGAAGAAGATATGCATCCCGACGAAAATCGCGGGACACATCCGACTCGACACAAATATGCGAACGGGTACCGATATGGGGTCAGGCGGGCGCTGTCTTCGATCCTTTTGGGCACACTGATCGTGTATGTGCTGTTGTTTGTCCCGCTCCCGTATTTTATTTATAAACCCGGCACTTCGGAACCGGTAGGGCCGATGGTGCAACTGGAACAAGGCACGGTGGACATGGAGGGCGCCTTTATGTTGACAACGGTGCTCGTCAGCGATTCGAACGTTTTGAGTTATTTGTATTCGTTCATCAATCCCTACGATGAATTGATCTTAAAGAACCAGGTCCTGCGCCATGGCGAAACCCGGGAGGAGTATTCCAGCAGGCAAAATTTTATCATGCTTGATTCGCAAAGCAATGCCATTCAGGCGGCGTACCGCCAGGCCGGAATCCCCTACAAGATCATTACGGAAGGAATCATCGTTTTGCAGGTGTTGCCCGATATGCCGGCGGCCAAAGTTTTGCAGGCGGGGGACTATGTCGTTGAATTGGACGGCATGCCTGTCGCGAAACAGGAAGATCTTCTGGAATACGTTCGGAGCAAAAAGCCGGGGGATTCGTTGCAAGTGACATACAAGCGGGGGGATCAACGGAAAACCGCGCGGATTACCCTTGCCGAACTTCCTGCAGACCGCGGCGAATCTGCAGGGAATCCGCGACCGGGGCTGGGAATCGTGTTTGCGGAAGTCCATTCGGTAAAGCCCGACGACGAAAGCAAACAAGTGACCATCAAGGCGGGAGAAATCGGCGGGCCGTCGGCCGGGCTGATGTTTGCGTTGCAGATCTACAGCCAGCTCATGGGGGAAGACTTGACCAAAGGGTACCGCGTGGCCGGAACAGGCACGATCGATCCGGAAGGGAATGTCGGAGTCATCGGCGGAATCAGGCATAAGATTGTGGCCGCACACCGCGAAAAGGCGGATATTTTCTTTTCTCCGCGGGACTTGTATCCGAAGCCGGGAGAACAGTTCGCTCCGGTGCTGAACGCTACGGATGCGAAGTCGCAGGCAAAACAAATCGGCAGCGAGATGGAAATTGTCCCCGTCGGCACGTTGGAAGAAGCGATACGCTACTTGAGGTCGCTGCCGCCGAAAACGCCCTGACTTTTTTGCAACAGACCGACGATTCCAAGAATTTAAAGGGAGGCAACCGTTCACTTAAAACGGTAAATGTTTGCGCTGTCAACCGTTCACAAACCGTCTTATGCCGCCCGTCAAAGACGAAGCGGCGCTTCATAGTAATCGCGGAACAAGTCCCGGGAGGATAAAGGCGAATAGGCAAGAGCATAAACCGAGGATGCCCGGACGTCAAGCTCCAGCATCGGAAATTGGCGGACGGTTTCGCTCGTCACATTGGTGATGACGGGGACGCGGGAGCAGCTTTTCATCCGCTTTAACAATTGTTTGCCTTTTTCCGAAAAGCCGAGAATCCTGAGGTAAGGAACCCCGTCCCGCAGCACTTCACGATCCAGGGCGTGTTTGCGGTGTTGCAGCAAAATGCGGAGCAGGGTGCGCTGCAATTTCGTCCGGGTGTAACGTTTCGTTTTTAATCTGGCAAACAGTTCCTCCAACGACAGGCCGTTCCCGGCCGTTACGGAAGAAAGCGCTTGTTTGATGCGGTATTCCAGTCCTTCCGTCACTTCCGCAAATTCGGACAATTGTTCGGGGGTGGCATGAAGAAGTTGGATCATCAGCGGTTTCAGGAACGACTCCCAGCTGACGGGCGCTCTCCCGGAATGCCACTCGCGGGAAATCACGTCCGCCGTGTAGACCGGGACATAAGCCGCTGCGGCCTCCGGTTGCCGCTTTTCGAATAACAGACGGCGGATGGCGGTGGCGCTGGCAATGCGGCCGTCCGTAATGTCCGTTTGGTGGTAATCCGCTTTCCTGCGCGCGATCGTCAGCGGCACGATCGGGCTGTTCAACCGTTCCAGGGCGATCAGATAATGCAAACCGAGAATGTTGTTCGGTTTGGCAAGCTGCTCTTCCGGCACGTCTTGCACATACCGCTTCGCCGCTGCGCTATAGGCTGCCGGATAACTTATGCCGCGCTTCAGCTGCTGTTTGATGAAACGCTGAAATTCCGGAGGTTCGTGGCGCATGATCCGGGCCAGACGTTTCAGCCAGTCGAGTTGGCCGCTTTCGCTGCCGAAGCACACACAGTTGACGACTCCGCTTGCTTCAAGCGCCGATACGGCGCCATAGGCGAACCATTCGGCAGGCTGGGCGGAAAAAGCGACGGGAAGTTCGATAACAAGATCGACTCCCATGCGCAGCGCCATTTCCGCACGCGCCCATTTGTTCACGACTGCCGGTTCGCCGCGCTGCAGAAAATGGCCGCTCATCACGGCGACGACGGCATCGGCTCCGGATACCAGCTTGGATTGTTCAAAATGGTACACATGACCGAAGTGCAGCGGGTTGTATTCGACGATCAGACCTACCGTTTTCATTACGCACCTCTCATATCCAGCATAGCTCGCGATCAATATTTCAATATAGCATGAATTGTGAAAGTTGACAAAGCGCAACCAATCTGGATATAATACTTTTGTTTGTTCGTTTGGAGTGATGATCATGCTGCTTTCCATGCGAAAAATTTTGTACCAGGGCGACCGTCCGCGAATCGGACGTTCAATGGACGTAAGCGGGCTTTTGCGGGGACAGAGGGACGTTGTTTCCTCAGGTCCGCTTGAAATCGAGCTTGAGGCGCATCCGGAGAACGGTACCGTCGTGGTGGACGGCCGCTTGTCCATAGATTTGACGCTGTCTTGTTCCAGGTGTCTGGAAAATGTAAGGGAACAGCTGCGCATTCCTTTCCACGAAATTTTCCCTCCTTCGGGGGAAGGGGCGGAGGAAGACGATCATGTTCATCCGGTTTCCGGAGATCAGATTGATTTGACCCCTTACGTGGAACAAAGCCTTATGCTGGCCATTCCTTACATCCCGCTGTGCGAGGAGGCGTGCAAGGGGCTATGCCCTGTATGCGGGGAAAACCGCAATATCAAGGAATGCCACTGCAAACGGGATTCCGTCGATCCGCGTCTGGCCGGTTTGGCGGATTTTTTCCGGGATTCGTAAATGCAGCGTTATCCGGTATATTTGTCAAAAGGAGGTGGGAAAAGTGGCAGTACAACAACGAAAGGTGTCCAAAACCCGTCGCGACAAGCGCCGTACTCACTTTAAACTGCATGTTCCTGGAATGGTGAAATGTGAGCAATGCGGTGAGCTGAAGCTGGCGCACCACGTGTGCAAAGTGTGCGGTTCTTATAAAGGCAGAGAGATCATCAAGCAGTAATGTGAACTTTGTCTGTCAGGCACTTCATCTCCGGTGAGGTGCTGTTTTTCTTTTTATGGCACGTTTTCCGGAAGGACGGGGCCGATCTTTTTTGCAAAACATTCCTTTTCTTTTGCATATAATTTTATTATACTTGATTTTAGCACCTGGTTTTAAGAAAAGCTCTTAAATGTCGGGGCTTCGCCGGAATGCCGGTATTTGGAAAAGAGGAGCAGGAGCACGGTCTTCGAAAGGGGTGCAGGACCATCGAACGTCTTCCAAAACGGGTGCGGCAGCAAAAGCTGATCGAGGCGATTGAACAAAATCCGTTCGTTACGGACGAAGATCTGACCAAAATGTTTCATGTCAGCGTGCAAACGATCCGTCTTGACCGCATGGAACTGGGCATACCGGAATTGCGCGAACGGCTGAAACTGATGGCGGAGAAATCGTACGATAAAGTCCGCACATTGGCTTTGCACGAAGTGATCGGGGAAATTATTGATTTACAGTTGGATAAGACGGGCATTTCGATTTTTGAAATTAAAGAAGAACATGTTTTTTCACGCAATAAAATTGCCCGCGGGCATCACATATTTGCACAGGCAAATTCCTTGGCGGTCGCTCTGATTAACGACGAAATCGCGCTAACCGCTTCTGCCGACATACGCTTCATCCGGCCGGTGAAACTGCATGAGAAGTGTATTGCCAAAGCGTTTTTGCGCTCCATTTCCAAAGGAAAAGCGAGGGTGGAAGTGTTTACTTACGTGAACGACGAAATGGTTTTTCAGGGTAATTTTTTAATCTACCACTCTAAAAAGGACAAAGGCGCCGAGGAGGTTACCTGAATGCGGATTGCGATTGATGCGATGGGGGGAGACTACGCCCCTAAAACGAATATAGACGGGGCCATTGAAGCCGCCAAGCAATGGAGCGACGTTGAGATCGTTTTGGTCGGCGATGCGAACCGCCTGGAGCCTCTGATACATACCTCGCTCCCCAATATTACGATCGAACATACGGATGAAATCATCACTGCCGACGACGAGCCGGTCAAAGCCGTCAGAAGGAAAAAAAACGCCTCCATGGTCGTTGCCGGAAAAATGGTCAGGGACAAAGCCGTGGATGCGATGATTTCCGCAGGAAACACGGGCGCGTTGATGGTGACCGGCACGTTGGTGGTGGGCCGGATGAACGGCATACAGCGGTCGGCTTTGGCTCCCATGTTGCCGACGGTCGACGGAAAAGGCGTGCTTGCCCTTGATCTGGGGGCGAATATGGATGCGGCTCCCGAAAATTTGTTGCAGTATGCGATTATGGGAAGCATTTACCGGGAGAAAGTGCACGGCATTTCCAGGCCGCGTGTAGGTTTGTTGAACGTCGGCACGGAGGAAACGAAAGGCAACGAGCTGACCAAGGCGGCGTATCCGTTGTTGGCCTCGGCGCCGATTCATTTTGTGGGCAATGTGGAAGCCCGCGACGTTCTCAATGCGGAATGCGATGTGATCGTTTGCGACGGGTTTGCGGGAAACATATTGCTGAAAGCGATGGAAGGCACCGCTAACGCGATTATTTCCGCTTTACGGGAACAGTTTACGAAAAATGTTCTTTCGAAAGCGGCTGCGGCGGTTCTCAAGCCCGGTTTGAAACAGCTGTTTAAAAAACTCGATTATACGGAACACGGTGCGGCGCCGCTCCTGGGACTCGAAGGACTTGTGCTGAAAGGACACGGTTCGTCCGATGCCAACGCCATTAAAAATGCGGTAAGACAAGCGAGAATTGCCGTCAAATCCAATTTGGTTGCGGCGATTTCCTCAGAAATTAGCAGGATGTGAGAGACGATGAATTTATTGCCTGTTGGAATCATCGGCACCGGAAAATATGTGCCGGAAAAGGTGCTTACGAATCAGGATCTGGAGCGGATGGTCGATACGAGCGACGAATGGATCGTTACGCGCACGGGCATGCGGGAGCGCCGCATCGCCTCTGCCGATCAGGCTTCGTCCGATCTGGCCTACGAGGCCGCGACAATTGCCTTGAAGAACGCCGGGATCGGCGCGGAGGATCTGGATCTGATCATTGTGGCGACGATTACGCCCGACATGTTTTTCCCTTCGACAGCGTGCATTTTGCAGGACCGGTTGGGCGCGAAGAAAGCCGCGGCTTTCGATTTGTCGGCGGCCTGTTCCGGCTTTATATACGGACTGGCCAATGCGGCCAACTTTATTGCGACGGGAACGTACAAGTACGTGTTGGTGGTCGGGGCCGAGTGTTTGTCGAAAGTAACCGATTATACGGACCGCAATACATGCATTTTGTTCGGAGACGGCGCGGGCGCCGTCGTGTTGGGGCAAGTTCCCGAAGGAAGGGGGTTCCGTTCCTTCGAGTTGGGAGCGGACGGGTCGGGAGGCCCCCTTTTGAATCTTCCCGGCGGCGGCTCCCGCTGTCCGTCGAGCCATAAAAGCGTGGATGAGAAAAAGCATTACATGCATATGGCCGGCCGCGAAGTGTTTAAATTCGCCGTAAGGGTGATGGGAACCGCCGCCGAAGAAGCGCTGGCCAAAGCGGGAATGAAAAAGAGCGATATCGACCTGTTGGTGCCCCATCAGGCGAATATCCGCATTATCGAGGCGGCGCTTGAAAAACTGGAGCTGCCCGAAGAAAAGTGCATGATCAACTTGCATAAATACGGCAACGTCTCCGCGGCCTCCATTCCGATTGCCTTGGCCGAGGCGGTGGAAGAGAACCGGTTGCGGGAAGGCGATTGCGTGGTGCTGGTCGGTTTCGGCGGCGGATTGACCTGGGGAGCTTCGGTCATTATTTGGTAGTTGCCGCGGCCATCATGACAGGAAAGGAATGAGATCAGATGGGGAAAATTGCATTGGTGTTTCCCGGACAAGGTTCGCAGGCCGTCGGGATGGGCAGGGACGCGTATGAGCATCACGAAGGGGCGAAACGCCTTTTTGAACGGGCCGATGAAGTGCTCGGGTATTCCCTGTCCGGCATCATTTTTGACGGCCCCCAGGACCTCCTGAAAAAGACGTACCATACCCAGCCCGCCCTGTTGACGGTGAGTTTGGCCTTATTCGAAGTGTTCCGGGAGAAAGGGATCGCAGCCGATTATGTCGCCGGACACAGTTTGGGCGAATACAGTGCGCTTGTTGCCGCCGGTGCGCTCTCGTTCGACGAAGCGGTAACCGTCGTCCGCAAACGCGGCGAATTGATGGAACAGGCTGTCCCCGACGGTAAAGGCGCGATGGCTGCGGTGCTCGGCGCCGACCGTGATGCTTTGGCCGAATTATGCGGCCGTGTCGCCAAAGAAGGCCACATTGTGGAACTGGCGAATCTGAATTGCCCCGGGCAAATTGTGGTCTCGGGCAGCAGGGAGGGCGTGGCGGCCGTCGCGGAACGGGCCAAGGAAGCGGGGGCGAGAAAAGCCGTGCCGCTAGAAGTCAGCGGGCCGTTCCATTCGTCCCTCATGAAACCGGCGGCGGAGCGGTTTGCCGATGTGTTGGAAAAAGTGTCTTTCCGGACCGCTTCCGTACCGGTGGTATGCAATGTGACAGCCCGTCCGGAAACCGATCCGCACCGGATCCGTTCGCTGCTGATCGAACAAATTTATTCGCCGGTATTATGGGAAGATAGCATCGCATGGATGGTCAGCCAGGGTGTGGACACGTTTGTGGAGATCGGGTCAGGCACCGTTCTTTCCGGATTGATCAAAAAGATTGACCGCGGCGTGCGGGCGGTGTCGCTTTCCAATCTGGAAACGATCGAACAATTTGCGCTGTAACGGTGTTTCGCCGTTTTCAGGCTTGTTGTGAAATTTTCAAATGAGGATGGGGGTAAGGTATGTTGTCGGGAAAAATTGCCCTTGTTACGGGCGCCTCGCGCGGTATCGGCCGATCGATCGCCATGGAGCTTGCGAAGTCCGGCGCCGACGTCGTCGTCAATTATGCCGGCAATGAGCAGGCGGCCGCCGAAGTCGTCCGCCGGTTGGAAGAGCTGGGCGCAAGAGCCTATGCGCATCGAGCTGACGTAGGGGATGCCGCCCAAGCGGAAGAAATGGTGGCGCGAGTAACCGATACCTTTGGCCGTTTGGACATTTTGGTGAATAATGCGGGAATTACTAGGGACAATTTATTGATAAGGATGAAAGAAGAAGACTTCGACGAAGTCATTCGCATCAACCTGAAAGGCGTGCACAATTGCATAAAGGCCGCAGCCCGCCCGATGATGAAGCAGCGTTTCGGCCGGATCATCAATATTTCATCCGTCGTCGGCGCATTGGGAAACATCGGGCAAGCCAACTATGCCGCAGCCAAAGCGGGCGTGTCCGGCTTGACGAAAAGCGCCGCGCGGGAACTGGCCACAAGGGGGATTACCGTCAATTGCGTGGCTCCCGGATTTATCGTCACGGATATGACGGACAAGTTGTCCGAAGAAGTGCGCCGACAAATGCTGAATCAAATCCCTCTGGCAAGGTTTGGAAAAGCGGAAGAAGTGGCTGCCTTGGTGCGTTTTCTCGCTTCGGACGATGCGTCCTATATAACGGGCCAGACGCTTTATGTAGACGGCGGAATGTATATGGGTTAAATGCGGTGATCGGGCAGTGGCATTTTGTCCACAATTCCCTTATAATACCTAGGAGGAGGTGAACCGGATGTCCGACGTTTTTGATCGTGTAAAGCGAATTATCATCGATCGTCTTGGGGTTGACGAATCTGAAGTTACCCTCGAAGCATCGTTTAAAGATGATTTGGGAGCTGATTCCCTCGATGTGGTAGAGTTAGTCATGGAATTGGAAGATGAATTTAACCTGGAAATTTCCGACGAAGATGCGGAGAAAATTACGACGGTTGGCGAAGTTGTTGATTACATAAAGTCCCATACCTAACAAGTCGCATAAGTCCCGTTGTCTTGACGGGACTTCTCATCATTTCGCACTGTTTTGTTTTGGATTTGGCCAATACGTTGCTTATACCGAGGTGGTCTTGAATGAGTCGTAGAGTAGTCATCACGGGTCTTGGCGTCGTAACCGCTTTGGGGCACGACCTGGACACATTTTGGAATAATTTGATGTCGGGCCGTTCCGGTGTCAGCCTGATCGAGTCTTTCGACGTAAGCGATTATCCGACAAAAATTGCCGCCTCCGTGAAAGAATTCCATCCGGAGGAGTTTATAGATAAACGGGATTTGCGCCGCATGGACCGGTTTGTACAGTTTGGTCTGGTCGCCGCCTTGCAGGCGTTAAAAGATGCGAAGCTGAATGTCAGGGAGGATACCGATCCGGAGCGAGTGGGCGTTTCCGTCGGTTCCGGGATCGGAGGTTTGGCCACCTGGGAAGAACAGCACAAAATATTGCTGGAAAAAGGAGTCAGGCGTGTCAGTCCCTTTTTTATTCCCATGATGATTGCCAATATGGCTTCCGGGCAAATCTCAATGATAACCGGTGCGAAGGGCCCCAACAACACGAATGTCACCGCATGCGCCACGGGTACCCATTCGATCGGCGATTCGTTCAAAATCATTTCGCGCGGAGATGCGGATGTCATGATTTGCGGCGGTGCCGAAGCGACGATCAGTCCGACGGGAATGGCCGGTTTTTGCGCATTGCGCGCCATGTCCGTTCGTAACGATGAACCGGAAAAAGCAAGCCGCCCGTTCGACCGGGACCGCGACGGTTTCGTGATGGGGGAAGGTTCCGGGATTCTCATTCTGGAAGAATTGGAGCATGCCCGCCGGCGCGGTGCAAACATCTATGCCGAACTGGTCGGCTACGGCATGAGCGGCGATGCCTTTCATATGACAGATCCGGATCCCGACGGCGCCAAACGCTGCATGCTTAGGGCGTTAAGCGATGCGAACATGAGGCCGGAAGAGATCGATTATATTAACGCTCACGGCACTTCGACTCCGATCGGCGACAAGTCGGAGACGATTGCGATCAAGAACGCTTTTGGCGACCATGCCTACAAACTGGCCGTCAGTTCGACCAAATCGATGACCGGTCATCTGCTCGGAGCCGCCGGCGGCGTCGAGGCATTGATCTGTGCGCTGACGATCCGCAACGGCATGATTCCGCCGACAATCAATCTTGAACATCCGGATCCGGATTGCGATTTGGATTATGTTCCCAATGTCCCGCGAAAGGAGAATGTGCGGGCGGTGATGTCCAACTCCTTCGGCTTCGGCGGTCATAACGCGACGATCATTATGCGAAAATTTGAAGGATAGAAAAGGTCTTTCGGGAATGTTCGCAAGGAGAACGGATTCCGTCGGACCCATACAGGAGAAGATTCGTATGAATCGGGATTTGAATGAACTGCAATCGCGGCTCGGCATTGTTTTTCGCGATCAAAATCTGTTGAAGGAAGCGTTCACTCATTCGTCTTATGTCAATGAACAACGCTCCGGGCAAAAACGGCATAACGAACGGTTGGAATTTTTGGGAGACGCCGTGCTGGAACTGACGGTTTCCGAATACTTGTTTCGGGCGTATCCGGAGCGGACCGAGGGAGAATTGACCAAGCTCAGGGCTTCCATCGTTTGCGAACCTTCGCTGGTTACGTATGCGGAGAAGCTGCATTTTGGCACCTACGTTTTTCTCGGCAAAGGCGAGGAACTGACCGGCGGCCGCAATCGGCCCGCGCTTTTGGCAGACGTGTTTGAAGCGTTTATTGGCGCGCTTTACCTCGATCAAGGATTACATGCGGTGCAGCAGTTTTTGCACCGGCATCTGTTTTCCTATCTGGAAGCCGACAGCCAACCGATCGTCGATTATAAGACGGCGTTGCAGGAGTATACCCAACAACGGGGACTGGGCGCAGTCGATTACCGCATTGTTCGGGAAACCGGTCCGGATCATGACAAACATTTCGTGACAGAGGTATGGTTGGAAGAACAATTGTTGGGCACAGGAAGCGGACGTTCCAAGAAAGAAGCGGAACAGCAGGCTGCCGCTCAGGCGTTGCAAAGTTTGACAGGTAACCCAAGGTAAACTTTCATCACTTGCCAGAAGAGCAGAGGACAAGACCGGTTCGTTCGCCTGCTCTTTTTCCATTTTCGGACCGTTCGCTTTTGGACAGTTCAATTTCGGATCGTTCATTTTTGGACCGTTCGCTTTTAGATAGTTCGTTTTCGGACCGTTCAAGGGCGGTTTTTCGGCCGGAATACCCGTTCCTCGGGGCAGGAATGTAGAACGGGAGTCTGTCTGACGAACAGTTCCGGTGAATTGTTTCTCATGCTGTGGAAAGGCAACATGTCACGTAAAACCGGACAACAGCGAATCGACAACACCAGTGTGATCCGAAGGCCGACAAAGACAATAAGGGAAACTCAAAACAACGGAGCCCGGAGGCGCTTCCCATGTGAGCTGGCTGGAGGCAGTAATAAATCATAAAAAAATCATTTTCTTTCCTTCGTCGGATAGCCTGTGCAATCCTGCGAAAGGAAAGACGGTTCAGCGACTGTTGCGGTATAATAGGATGGAGGTGAGGCGGTTTGTATTTAAAGCGTATCGAATTAGTCGGATTCAAATCTTTTGCGGACAAAACAGAATTGGAGTTTGTGCGGGGTGTCACCGCTGTCGTCGGACCGAACGGAAGCGGGAAAAGCAACATCTCCGACGGGATCCGCTGGGTGCTTGGCGAACAAAGCGCCCGGTCTTTGCGCGGAGGAAAGATGGAGGATGTCATCTTTGCAGGCAGTGTGGCGCGCAAGGCGGTAAATTACGGCGAAGTATCCCTCACCCTGGACAATTCGGATCGCACCTTGCCTCTTGATTACAGTGAAGTCACCGTCACGCGCAGGGTGCACCGCAGCGGCGAAAGCGAATATTTCATCAACAAACAGCCATGCCGGTTGAAAGACATTACGGAATTGTTTATGGACACGGGAATCGGCCGGGAAGCGTATTCGATTATCGGGCAGGGCCGGATCGAAGAAATACTGAGCACGAAATCGGAAGACCGCAGGGGAATTTTTGAAGAAGCCTCGGGAATTGTGAAATATAAGTCACGGAAAAAGGAAGCCGAGCACAAACTTCAGGATACCGAGCAAAACCTGCTTCGCATCCAGGATCTCGTTTCCGAATTGGAAGCACAGATTGTGCCGCTGAAAGAGCAGTCGGAAAAAGCGTTGCATTTCAAACAGTTAAGAGAGCGGTTGAAAGCGAATGAAATCTCGTTGTACGTCCACCGCATCGAACAAATTTACCATTTATGGAAGGAAGCGGAGGCGAAGTTGGAGGCGCTGAAGCAAGAACAAATGGCGCTTTCCGCGATCGTCAACCGTCACGATGCCCAGTTGGAAACCCACTACATGAAGACCCGCCAACTGGAGGCGGAACTCGAACAATTGAACGGGGAACTGCTGAAGTTAAGCGAAGCGTATGAAAGTTGCGAAGGCCGGGGAGAAGTGCTCGCGGAACGCAAGAGAAATCTGGAAGCCCACCGCGAACGGCTGGCGTTTGCCGTCGAGAGCCAACAAGCCCGCGTGCGGGAACGGGAAGCGGAAATCGGCGGATTGGTCGACAAAATAAACAAGATCAGCGTTGAACTGGAAGCCTGCCAAAGCGAACTGTTATCCGAGGAACAAAAGCTGATGGGCATTTCCGGAGGGACAAGCAGCGAGACGGAAGACCGGCTGAAGGCGGAAATGCTCGACGTGATGCAGGATATGGCCAAAGCCCGCAACGAAGTCCGTTACGCGCAGCAACAAATCGAGGCGATCGGGCGGCGTCTGGGACGAGTGCGGGAAGAACGGGCCAAGTGGTTGGCGCAACGGGAGAAGACGCTGGCCAGACAGCGGGAACTGGCGGACGGAATCGAACGCGTAAGCCGGGAGTTGAGCCGTTTGCGCGATGCGTACGTGTCGGCCGGCGAAGAGCTGCGTTCCCTGCAGCAGGTGCATGAGGAAGCGCTGAAAACGATACGCAAGTGGGAACAAAGGCTGGATGCGCTCGTTTCCCGCAAAGACACCTTGCTGGAAATGCAGAACGATTACGACGGATTTATGCACGGCGTCAAGGAAGTGCTGAAAGCGGGACAACGCCCGGACGGTTTAAAAGGCATACACGGTGCGGTAGCGGAACTTGTCAAGGTGCCCGCCGAATACGAAACGGCGCTGGAAACGGCTTTCGGAAGTTCTTTGCAGCATATCGTTGTCTCCAGCGAAGCGGATGGCCGGGAAGCGATCGCCTTCTTAAAACGCAGGCAGTTGGGCAGGGCTACGTTTTTGCCGCTCGATGTCATTCGCGGCCGCTCGCTTCCTGAGACAGACCGCCGAAATATTGCGGAAGCGGACGGATTTGTCGGCATAGCCGTTGACCTTGTGCGTTTCGATGAGCCCTACCGCCAGGTGTTCGCGAGCCTTCTCGGAAATGTGATCGTCGCCCGCACGCTGGAGCAAGCGAATCATATCGCCGCCCGTTGCCAGTACCGTTACCGCGTGGTGACTTTGGAAGGCGATGTGGTGAATCCGGGCGGTTCGATGACGGGGGGGAGTCTGCACAAAAAAACTTCCAGCTTGCTTGGCCGCAAACGGGTTATAGAAGAACTGGAGAAAGAAATTTCCGAAGTGCGGGACACGCTTGCCCGGTTGCGGGACGAGGCCGGCAAAGTGCAGCATGCGCTTCATGAAGGCTCGCGCAAGCTGGAAGAGTTAAGACAGGCGGGCGAAGAAAAACGGATGGAGGAACAAGGCCTCCATGCGGAAATGAACCCGCTCTCCCATGAGCTGCGCAATCTGGACGAACAATTGTCGCTGTTGGATCAGGATGAAGAGACGCTGCAGACGGAAATCCGGCAATTCGAGGAAAAACTTTCGGAGGGAGAACAATTGCTGCGGCGTCTTGGCGAGGAAGAGGTCCGGCTGCAGCAGGCGGTCCGCGAAGCGGAATTGTCACGCAAAGCGAATGAATCCGCCAAGGAGGAACTGCAGACGCGTCTGACCGATCTGAAAGTGAAAACAGCGGCCGTAAGCCAGGAAAAGCAGTCGCTATTGGAACAGCAGCGCCGGTTGCGCACGGAGCTGGCAGCCGCGCGCAAAGAATTGGAAGATTCCCTGCGGGATTTTGAGAAGACCGGTTCGGAGCTTGCGGCGACGGAAACGGAGATCGTAAAACAAACCGAGCTTTTGAACGATTTGCGGCTGAAAAAGGAACGATGCGCCGGACAAGCGGAAATGAAACGGGCCGAACGGGCGGAATGGATGATGAAGTTGCAGCAGGAGGAAAACGAGACGAGAGAACAGCGCGTCAAGCTCAAGGAAGTGGAGGATGCGCTCCGCCAGACCGAAGTGCAGGCGAACCGTCTCGACGTGGAATTGGAAAGTTTGCTGAAGAAACTTTCCGAGGAATATGAACTGAGTTTTGAATTGGCCAAGGCACGTTATCCTGTTCCGGACGATGTGGATGCGGCGCATCAGTTGGTGAAAAATTTGAAACGCGAGATCGCGGAACTCGGCGAGGTAAACCTAGGGGCCATTGAAGAATACGCCCGCGTGTCCGAACGGTATGAATTTCTGAACACGCAGAAAAACGACCTGTTGGAAGCTAAAGCCGCATTGTATCAAGTCATTCGCGAGATGGACGAAGAGATGTCGAAGCGGTTCCGCCAAACGTTCGAGGCGATCCGTTCGCAGTTCGGCATCGTTTTTGCCAAGCTTTTTGGCGGGGGGAAGGCGGATCTGGTTTTGTCGGAGCCGGATAACTTGCTCCATACCGGTGTCGAGATTATCGCCCAGCCTCCGGGGAAGAAACTGCAAAATTTGCAGCTTTTGTCCGGCGGCGAACGGGCGTTGACGGCGATTGCCTTGCTGTTTGCCATTTTGCGGGTCAAGCCGGTTCCCTTTTGCGTGCTGGACGAGGTGGAAGCGGCCCTGGACGAAGCAAACGTCGCGCGCTTCGCCGAATATTTGCGGGAATTTTCCGCCGAGACGCAGTTCATTGTCGTGACGCACCGCAAAGGGACGATGGAAGAGGCGGATGTTCTGTACGGCGTAACGATGGAGGAAGGCGGCGTATCCAAACTGGTGTCTGTGCGGTTGGACGAGGAAGCCGGCCTGGTCTCGGCGTAATGTTGATGCATTGTACAAAACGGCCAGAAAGTGAAAGGATTGCCTTCCGGCGAGTTTTGGCTTTCCGTTCCTAACCTCCAAAATTCTTTCTTGAATCAAGGAATGGAAAACAAGATGTTTGAATTAAGGAAGGCAACATTTCACGTAAAACGGCACATTTTTGCACCATCAACCGTTCATTGATGCCAGCGTTAAGATATACAAGGCAGTAGCGGGAGGTACCAAGATGAATTTCTTTAAAAAATTGAAAGAAAGCATTTCTTCGAAAGCCGAGGCGGTTACGGCCAAATTTAAGGACGGGCTTGGCAAAACGCGCAGCGCTTTCGTGGAAAAAATGGAAGATCTCATTTTGCGCCGCAAAAAGATCGATGAAGAGTTTTACGAGGAACTCGAGGAAATATTAATTTCCGCCGATGTGGGCGTCACGACGGTCATGAATCTGATCGACGAACTGCGCGAAGAAGTGCGCCGCCGGAGGATCGAGGATGCGGCGGAACTGAAGCCGGTTTTGTCGGAAAAACTGATCGGTCTGCTCCAGGATGAGAGCAACGCCTCGCTGCGGATGGCAGAGGACGGATTGACGGTCATACTGGTTGTCGGTGTCAATGGCGTTGGCAAAACCACGTCGATCGGCAAACTGGCGTACCGGCTCAAACAACAGGGAAAAAGCGTGATGTTGGCCGCGGGCGACACGTTCCGGGCGGGGGCGATTGAACAGTTGGAAGTTTGGGGCGAGCGCGTAGGGGCCGAGGTGATCAAACACCAGGCCGGGGCCGATCCGGCCGCCGTTGTGTTCGATGCCCTGCAAGCGGCCAAAAAGCGGGGCGTGGACGTTCTTTTGTGCGATACGGCGGGACGGTTGCAAAACAAAGTGAACCTGATGGAAGAATTAAACAAAATTTATCGCGTCATTCGCCGCGAAGTGCCTGACGGCCCCCACGAAGTGCTGCTTGTGCTGGATGCCACCACGGGTCAAAACGCGCTGAACCAGGCGAAAATTTTCAGCGAAAAATCCGGTGTGACCGGGCTGGTGCTGACAAAACTGGACGGTACGGCCAAGGGCGGCATCGTCGTCGCGATTCGCCAGGAATTAAAATTGCCGGTAAAATTCGTCGGCCTGGGCGAAAAAATGGATGATTTGCAGGAGTTCGATTCGGAACAGTTCGTTCATGCGTTATTTGCCGGCTATATGGAACAGGATGACAAGGTATAGTCCTTGACATCTTCGGAACTTTTAGGTAATATGGGTCTATGCCGCTGTAAAGTGTTTTTCCTTAACAGGAGCGTGATCCCCTATGACCGAACCGGGTTTATTGGAGAAGACGACCCGCATCAATATGCTGTTTGATTTTTACGGGGCGTTGCTGACGGAGAAGCAGCGAACGTTTTTAACGTATTATTTTCACGACGATTACTCCCTGGGTGAAATTGCTGCGGAATTCGGGATCAGCCGCCAGGCCGTGTACGAACATATCAAACGGGCGGAAACCACGCTTCTGGAATATGAGGAGAAGCTGGGGCTGCTTGCCAAACATGAAGAAAGAATGAAACAGGCGGAAGAGATCGACGCGCTGCTCGCCCATATCGGCGGGCCGGAAGCGCAGGAAGTGCGGGCTCGGGTCCGGCGCATGGCGAGTATCGGTTAAGCGTTTGATGCAATGGGATCCGTTCCTGAAAGTATAAGCGACAAGCGGGCGGTCATTCCATCGATAGCGATGGATCGTTCGAATGAATAATGACGGTTTATCCGATTAACGGTTTATTCGATTGAATGACGGTTCATTCGCTTGAATGCGACGGATGAAGTTGACGGAGCAGAATGGGCCGGCGGTTAGCGGTGAAGCCGTGGGCAGGCGAAGCCGAACGATTTGCGACGAGCGGAGGTGGGGAGTATGGCGTTTGAAGGATTGACGAGCCGGTTGCAAAATGTATTCAGCAAACTGCGGGGCAAGGGCAAGCTGACCGAGGAAGACGTAAACGAAGCGCTGCGTGAAGTGAGGCTGGCCTTGCTTGAGGCCGATGTGAACTTCAAAGTGGTGAAAGATTTCATCTCCAAGGTCAGGGAAAAAGCGGTCGGCCAGGAAGTGATGAAAAGTTTCACCCCTGGCATGGTTGTGGTCGATATCGTCAACAAGGAACTGACCGCTTTGATGGGCGGTAAAGAAAGCAAGCTGGAAAAAGCCGGGAAACCGCCAACGGTCATTATGATGGTCGGCTTGCAAGGCGCCGGAAAAACGACGACAACGGGCAAATTGGCCAGGCTGTTGCAAAAACAAAACCACCGTCCTCTCTTGATCGCCGCCGACGTGTACCGGCCTGCCGCCATCAAGCAACTGCAGGTGCTTGGCGAGCAGATCAAGGTGCCGGTATTCACCCTGGACAACCCGAGCCCGGTGGACATAGCCAAAGCGGGAGTTGCGCACGCCAAAGAGAACGGTAACGACTACGTCATCATCGACACCGCCGGCCGGCTCCATATAGACGAGTCGATGATGGACGAGCTGAAGGAAATCCAGGCGGCGACGAATCCGACGGAAGTGCTGCTCGTCGTCGATGCCATGACGGGCCAGGAAGCGGTCAACGTTGCCGAAGGATTTCACCGGCAGTTGACTTTGACGGGTGTCGTGTTGACAAAGCTGGACAACGACACGCGCGGCGGGGCCGCTTTGTCGGTCAAAGCCGTTACCGGATGTCCGATCAAATTTGCCGCCATGGGCGAGAAGATCGATGCGCTGGAGCCGTTCCATCCCGATCGTATGGCTTCCCGCATATTGGGGATGGGCGATGTGCTGACCTTGATCGAAAAGGCGCAAGCAGGGATCGACGCCGAAAAAGCCAAAGAAATGGAACGCAAGTTGCGCACCGCGGAATTTACGTTTGAAGATTTTCTCGAACAGATGGAACAGGTCAAAAAGCTCGGTCCGGTGGACCAATTGCTGGATATGCTGCCCGGCATGAGCAAATTGAAGGGTATGAAGGACCTGAAAGTCAACGAACGGCAAATGGCGAAGACGGTGGCCATCATCCAGTCGATGACCAAAGAAGAAAAGAGAAGGCCGGAAATTCTTAACGCGAGCCGCCGCAGACGGATCGCCGCCGGCAGCGGCAACACGGTGGCTGATGTCAACCGGCTGATTCGCCAGTTTGAAGAGATGCGGAAAGTGATGAAGCAGCTTTCCGGGATGATGGGGCCGAAAGGGCCCAAAGGCCGCGGAAAGTTTGGCAAAGGGTTCAAGTTCCCCTTCGGTTAATCGGTGCCGAAGGCGCGTGATTTCCGGTTACGTGTGAATTCCGGTTATGCTTGAATTCCGGTTGCGTGTGAATTCTGGTTAGGAGGTGAACATTCATGGTACGCATTCGTTTAAAGCGCATGGGCGCTCATAAAGCTCCTTATTACCGCGTTGTCGTTTCCGATTCGCGTTCTCCGCGGGACGGCCGTTTTATCGAGGAAATCGGAACATACAATCCGCTGGCCGACCCCGCCGTGGTGAACATCGACGAGGAAAAGGCGTTAAAATGGCTTCAAACCGGAGCCCAGGCATCAGATACCGTTCGCAGCCTGTTTAGAAAAGCCGGTATTTTGAAAAAATTTCATGAACTCAGGCAACAGAAGTAATCTGTTGGTTCGGAGGGTGAAATGAAAGAACTAATCACCGTCATTGCCAAAGCGTTGGTTGATCATCCGGAAGAAGTACGCGTAAACGTCGTTGAGAACGATCATGCCGTTGTATACGAATTGTCGGTCCATTCCTCGGATGTCGGCAAGGTGATCGGAAAACAAGGGCGAATCGCCAAGGCGCTTCGCACCGTCGTCTCATCGGCAGCGGTTAAGGAAAAAAAACGCGTCAGCGTGGAAATCGTTTCGTAAAGCGGCAAGCCGGGGGTTGGGAGCGAATCCCGACCCTCGTTTTCTCTTTTGCATCCCATCATGGGGGGTTGTCCTTTGAGCGAAAAATTGTTTACTGTAGGCAAAATCGTCAATACGCACGGCATTCGGGGCGAACTGAAAATCATGCCGCAAACGGATTTTCCGGAAGAGCGGTTCAGGAAAGGAAGCCAATTGCTCATTGAACGGCCCGGACAGCGCGGCGTTGTGCCCGTGACCGTGGAAGCGGCGCGCCCCCACAAGCAGATGTACATCGTCAAACTGGCCGGTTTTGACAACATCAACGATGTCCTGTCTTTCAAAAACTCGCTTTTAAGGGTCAGCGAGAAAGATTTGGTGGAACTCGGCGAAGGCGAATATTATTTTTACGAAATTATCGGTTGCACCGTGGTGACCGACGAGGGGCGGACATTGGGGAAAATCAGCGAAATTTTGCGTCCCGGCGCAAACGATGTGTGGGTTGTCGAACGGCCGCAGGGCAAGCCGGTGTACATTCCCTATATCGATGACGTGGTGCTCGATGTGGACGTTGCCCAAAAACGGGTGACGGTACATGTGCTGGAAGGTTTGATCGACGAATGAGAATTGACGTGCTGACTTTGTTTCCGGAAATGTTCGAAGGCGTGTTTGCGGCAAGCATACTCGGCAAAGCGAGGGAGAAAGGGATCGTCAATCTGAATGTGGTGAATTTTCGCTCCTATTCGGGCAATAAGCACGGGACGGTTGACGATGCTCCCTATGGCGGCGGCGGAGGCATGGTGTTGAAACCCGAACCGATTTTTGCCGCGGTCGACGATTTGCTCGCTCAAACCGGAGCAGCGTCCAGGCCGCCGCGTGTGATTTTGCTGTGTCCGCAAGGGGAACGTTATACGCAGGCGAAAGCGGAACAATTGGCGCGGGAAGAACATTTGATTTTCATTTGCGGCCATTATGAAGGATACGATGAACGCATTCGCGAGCATTTGGCGACCGATGAAATTTCGCTCGGCGATTTCGTGCTGACCGGGGGAGAAATTCCGGCCATGGCCGTCATTGACAGCATCGTCCGGTTGCTGCCGGGCGCTCTCGGCAACGAACAATCGGCCAAGACGGATTCGTTCAGCACGGGGCTTCTGGAGCACCCGCACTACACGCGCCCTCCCAAGTTCCGCGGCTGGGAGGTGCCGGAAGTTCTGCTCTCCGGGCATCATGAAAAGATTGAGGAGTGGCGTCATAAGCAGTCGCTTTTGCGCACCTGGCGCCGCCGTCCGGATTTGCTTGAAGGCCGGCCCTTAAGCCGGCAGGAACAGGAGTGGATCCGCGAATTCGAACGGGAGGGCTATAGACCGCAACAGTAATAGAGCCGGGTCCGGGTCATAACAGCCAAATCGTATAAAGCCCGGCCGTCAACATTTAATTTCCCGAATCCGGTGCATTGCCGGATTTCTCTTTCAATTATTTTTGGCTTTCCCCTCCCGGTGAGTTCAGAACGAACAATTGGAAGCGGTTTCGAATTGGAATTTTCTTTGGAATTTATTTGGAACAAAAAGGAAGGGCAGCGGTGGGATATGCCCGGTTCCGACGGGCAGGAAAATCATCGGCGGTTAAAATGCCGACAGGCGTTCCCGTGTGTGCACCTTGCCGCACAAATTGCCGGAGAGAACGGTGCTTTTCAAGAGGAGCGCTTGTACGACCTGGGGGAGGAACGTATGGATGAATCATCTAAAAAGCTGTCATTTTTGATTTGGATAATACGATTCTTGACCGGACCGGCACTTTCCGAAATTTTACGAATTCATTTTTGTGCACGTATTTTAATCATTTGGAAAATAGGCTCTACACCAAACATAGTGCTTGACAAAATGTAGAGCGAAAAATTGAAATGCATCTGTCCATTCCCCTAAAATGGTTGTGCCACCAATCCAACTTGAGGAATGACAGATGCACAACCAGTATACC
>Ga0207865_100067_pt1 | contig 126603 bp, 108 predicted proteins | sample HigsolmetaAR204D_FD_184836 | JGI IMG/M metagenome (GOLD analysis project Ga0207865, IMG submission 184836) | Ionic liquid and high solid enriched microbial communities from the Joint BioEnergy Institute, USA - AR20-4-D (SPAdes) (version 2) ... | reverse complement strand
CCGTTCTTGAAACGAATGAACGGACAAAGGAAATTGCAGCGAAACAAGATGAACATGAGCAACTCATTCATTTATTAGGAATGAGATCCCTTAAACAGGAAGCAGAATTAAATCGGATGAAGTAATCGTCATTTGACGGTTTTTTTTGTAGTTTTTATAGAGTTAATTATAAACCCATATACAAAATCTCCCCTGGTAGGCCATCAATTTCACATAACTTTTCTGATTGGAAGCCGCTGTTAATTAATATTTTTCTAGAAGGAATATTTTTCGGATCGATTATGGCGGTTAACCTTTCTATGAAGTTATTTTTCGCTTTTTCGATTAATATTTTGGCAATCTCAGATCCGTAGCCTTTCCCCCAATGTTCCGGAAGCAGCATATAGCCGAGTTCCGCTTCAGAGGTTTTTTCTTCATTTAAAATTAAACTTCCCAGCCCGATGAATTCATTTACATTGTTACTTGAATGGTAAACTTTAAAAGTACCAAATTGGTCAAATTTCTCATTTCGCCGCAATACCTTTGCAAAATTAACATATGCTTCTTCCAATGGAATCGATCGTTCTGTAATCATCGCCATCACTGCTTCATTTGACACTAGCCTAAAATAATCATGAAAATCTGTTGACATGAACTTTCTCAAGATTAGTTTATACACCTTGGGTCCTCCTTCTTTTTACAATAAATGAATACCATAATCATACCATTTAAAATAAACCCCATCTAATTATGGAGCATCGTTCCAGTTACTAAAACGATGCTTTCTTTTTAATAAAAAATTTAGCCAATAATACCTTTTATCAGTTCCGATAATCGGATCATTCCTTTTTCAAGGTCTGCCAATGAGGCATAGGAATAAGACAACCGGAGATGCACTTGATCATTTTTGTCATAGATACTTCCGGGATTAATTAAAATGCCTTCCTGAAGGGCTAAATCAAATAGTTTTCTTGTGGATATACCGTCCCGCAATTCAAGCCAAATATAAAATCCGCCGGCAGGGATATTCCATGATGCAATGTCAGAAAAATACTTCGCTAATAATGCCAGTGCAAGATCCATGGCTCCTACTTATTCAGTTTTTTCATTAGCTCAATTATTTCTTCGTTCTGCTTGACCTGAATTTCACTGTTGATTTTAATTTCGCGAATCCAAAATAACATAAAAGCAATGACGACCGATATTACGACATACTTAATCACAAATGCAAAAGTCCCAAAAATACTTATCATCATTTTCCACCCTTTCATTTATTTTTACACAACTTCAACCTTTTGAAAATTAACGCCCAATCCTTTTCAGCAATCTAGTATAGAACCTATTATTGATAGAACCAAACAAAACTCCTACCTTATATAAAAAATACGAATGACCTATAACAAAGTTTCACAACATGTTTAAAAAGTTTGTTATAACATTTTGAAAAAGAGCTTTTAGGTACAAACCATTTTTTATTAAATTTATTGACAGAAAATTATTTTCCATATATACTTATATACACATGTATATAACTATATTAGCAGTAAACTAATCATGGCATTGAAAAATCCCGGCAATTTAAGGTGGTGAAACGGGTGAATAACTTAGATAACAATAAGCCGATTTATTTACAAATACGGGAAAAAATTGAAGATCAAATCGTAACCGGCTTGCTGAAAGAAGGAGATCAAGCACCTTCTACAAATCAGCTTGTGAATTTTTATAAAGTCAATCATGTTACGGTATCAAAAGGTGTTAACCAGTTAGTGGATGAAGGAATCCTTTTTAAAAAGAGGGGTGTAGGGATGTTTGTTGCTGAAGGAGCGAAAGAAAAATTGATTCAACAACGGAAGGAAAAATTTATCGAAGACCATTTAATTAAATTAGTTGAAGAAGCTAATATTTTAGGAATTACCGAAGATGAGTTAATTGATTTAATAAAAAGAGTGAAGGGAAGGGGAATGAAGTGAACAAATTTATAGAGGTTAATAACGTATGCCTTTCATACAAAAACCAGCAAGTCATAAAAAATATCTCATTTTCATTAGAACAAGGGAAAATATATGGGTTAATAGGACGGAATGGAGCGGGAAAAACCTCGCTTTTATCACTGCTTGCCTCTTTTAACCAACCGACAGCCGGGACAATTAAAATTGATGGCGAGGTTCCGTTTGAAAATGCACGGATTATGCAAGAGGTTGCCTTTATTTATGATCGTGACTTTAAAGATGAGAGCAGTCCAGTAAAAGAAATGTTTGATACAGTAAAACGTTATCGACCAAATTTTGATGAAGAATATGCAAAATATTTATTGGACCGTTTTGAACTACCGTTAAAAAAACCGGTAAATAAATTATCAAAAGGAAAGAAAGCGGCCTTAAATGTGACAATAGGGCTTTCCAGTCGGGCGCCAATTACGATATTTGACGAAGCTTATTTAGGAATGGATGCGCCAACAAGGACATTTTTTTACAAAGAATTATTAGAAGACCAAGCAAGGTATCCGAGAATGTTTATTTTATCTACTCATCTTGTGTCGGAAATGGATTATTTATTTGAAGAAGTCCTCATTATTCATCGTGGTGAGCTTGTTTTTCATGATAATTTTGAAACTTTATTATCAAGGGGAGCGGCCATTACGGGGGATTCTTCAAAAGTAGATCAATTTGTCCAAGGAAAGAAGAAATTAAGTGAACAAACTTTAGGGCGGACAAAATCTGTTATGATATACGGAAATTTAACGGAAGAGGAAAAGGAAAAAGCTCATTCCAATGGTTTGGAGATCGGACCGGTAAATTTACAAGATTTATTTATTTATCTAACGGAGGAGAGGAAATAAATGAAGAAAAAATCAATTCGAACAAAACTTGCTATCGATTTATTTACCCTGCAAGGACAATGGACGGCATGGTTTCTTGGAATCATGTTTGTCGTTTATATCGCTCATATTCTTTATCCATTATTATTTAGTGGGGAATCAGGAAGAACAGTTGATGACTTTTATGCAAGAACCTACATTTCTGGTAATATTTATATGTTAGTTATCGGGATTATCACATCAGTCAGTTGTCTTCCTTATTACGTTCAAAACGGGATTACGAGAAAGGATTATTTTTTCGGTGCAACGATAAGTACATTAGGATTAGCCATTGTTATTCCAATCGTTGCATTAATCATTCGTTTTCTTTCAAAGGGAATGGTTGATTGGATAAACTTGCCGATTGAATTAAAAGGACTGCCAGATATTCGCATTGCAGAAGAAGATTCATTAATTGCTCAAATGATTTTGGCAGTGATTGATGCACCATCTGTGGTAGAAATAAGTGGTTTATCAATTCTAGTATTTATGGTAAATCTATTCTTTTATTATGTGATCGGTTGGATGATTGGGTCAGGGTTTTATCGATTTGGTGGCATAAAAGGTATGCTGTTTGTTGTCCTTGCCCTTGCCATCTTCTTAATTAATGCCGGTATTTGGGGGAACCCTGTACCCGGTTGGCTGCCAATTCCGGATTTAACCCTGTCCTTCTATGCAATCATTGGTACAGTTTTATTAATTTTCATTGTACTGGGAATTATTAGACTGGTAACAAAGAATATGCGAATCAAATTATAAGTGATATTGCTTGAAGGTACGTACCTGTTTCCCATAATTCAAAAGATGTCCCTTTCCCTTTAGTCGCTTAGAACCGCTAGCATTTTCGCCATTTTTGGCGTTAACGCTAGCGGTTCTTTCCATCAATTTATGATCATAGAACTTTCTATCCTATCTCAAAGACACTTTTAAAAAATTCAACAGCAAAATAAACGGCAAAACCAATTAACAGAAACCCAGCGGTAACAGAAATCCACTTTATGATCGTCCGATTTAAGAAGACTCTTGTTTTAGCAATGATCGACATTAAGATTAAATCATGCATTAAGATACCTGCCAAAATTCCAGCTGCGACCACAAAAAAACCGGAATTTCCAGTTGACTTAAAAGAGTTTGCCAATACGGTTCCAAAAACTCCAAGCCAAAATACGACACTTCCCGGTGAGATGGCAACAACAAATCCGTTTAAATAGGATGACTTTAATGATTTCTCCGGTTTCTCATGTCCCAAGTGAATGTCTTTTTCAGCATTTTTTATACTGTCCCACCCGATAAAAAATAAAAAGAGACTTCCTATTAGCCACATCCAACTTTGGACAACGGGCAAGGATAAAATTGGTGCAAGCCCAAAATACAGTAACATAATTAATATAAAATCGACCGTCATCCCGCCCAAACCGACAAACCAACCATGCATAAAGCCATTTTTTAACCCTTGCTTTGTCATTTCAATCGTCACGGCGCCAACAGGCAAAGCAATAGATAACCCTAAAAATACATATGTAAAGAAAAGAGAAACCATGATTTTTCCTCCTTGTTAGTGGATTTCATATGATATGTAATGAAAATTAGGGCGAATGTGGAGTAGATTTTGCCCGTACTAATTGATGTCATACTGCTTCCATTTCAATTGTTTGGCACCCATTTTAGTAAAAAAACTTTTTGCGAAAGATCTAGGCAAATTAATGTCATGATATCTTTATAAAAACTAGAAACTTCCCCATTTCATCCACCCCTTTATCATGTTATAATCTATCATAATCACAAATTGACCCTAGTAAAAGGGACAATTTTTTATAATTATATAGGGACAGATATATTGGAGGGATCAAAATGTTTGAAATAACCCCGAATTTGAATCCAAATGACCAAACACCACTTTACATACAGCTTTACCAATACTTATTAAAAGAAATTGAAACAGGAAGAATCCCTCAAGGAACACGATTGCCGTCCATCCGTACATTGGCCGGTCATTTGGGAATTGGCAAAAATACGGTCGATGCCGCATACCAACAACTGATTGCAGAAGGGTTTATCCTTAGTAAACCGAAAAGTGGGTTGTACGTCGCCGAATTTGATGAACAATTTTTTACGCCATCCCAAGATTCCGGCTCCCAATTTTCTTGTTTGGAAGCAGTTCAACCTTTGGAATCAAATTACCCCTTTGATTTTCGACACGGACACATCGACAAAGATCATTTTCCAGTTACCATTTGGAGGAAATTAACCAATCAAGTCTTGTATGATCAAGCAATTTTTTCATATGGAGACAGACAAGGCGAACCTGAACTGCGGGTGGAATTAGCAAAATATTTGTACCAATCAAGGGGTGTTTCCTGTTTACCGGAGCAAATTATTATTGGCGGCGGCATCCAGCAACTACTCAGCTTACTTTGTTTCATAATCAAATTAGAGAATCCGGAATGTGATGGTAAGAAGTCCGGTCAACAGCAATTAAACCATTATGGAAATGTTGCAGTTGAAAATCCGGGATATGATGGTGCAAGAGAAGTTTTTCGTCAGCACGGTTTTTCAATCATACCAATAGAACTAAATACTGGTGGAATAGATTTAAAAAAATTAGCTAAAAGCAATGCCCGTATCGTTTATGTTACGCCATCCCATCAATTTCCAATGGGAATGATTATGCCGATTGCGAATCGAATGAAACTAATTCAATGGGCCAACCGTGTAGACGGATACATCATTGAAGATGATTATGACAGTGAGTTTCGATATAAAGGTAAACCTATTCCGGCTTTGCAAGGTATTGACTCGTTTGGTAAAGTCATTTATTTGGGAACTTTTTCTAAAGCATTATTACCATCCATTCGGTTGGCATATATGGTTTTACCAGAGCAACTTCTCAAAAGCTTTCAAACACATTTTCAATCCTATGAGCAACCCGTTTCAAAAATTTTGCAAAAAACGGTTGCCTTATTTATGCAAGAAGGTTATTGGCAAAAACATTTGCGAAGAATGAGGCATATTTACCAGAAAAAGCATGAAACCTTGCACCAGTCCATTCGCAAATTTATGGGAGAACAAGTAAAGATTATTGGTGAGGAATCAGGTCTACATTTACTAATAGAAGTGAAAAATGGGGATAATGAGGAAACGTTAATTGAAAAAGCAAAATTCTCCGGGGTAAAGATATATCCGACAGCAAAGTACTGGATGAGTCAAAATCAGGCAAAAGACCCTCTATTATTGGTCGGATTCGGCGGTTTAAGTGAAGCAGAAATTACCGAGGGAATCAGGCGATTGAGTGAGTCTTGGTTTTAGGAAGAAAATTGCATGGAACCCACTTAAATGGCGAAAAAAACCGGTCGTCAAAAAGAAGGTGTTCTGTTGCAAAGCCGCCATGACCACGTTCATTAGTCCAAGCGCCTGCCAAAAAATGAACCGACAGTTTTTTTACCGTGTTTTATTTACTGTTATGTCGGTTTTATGACAAGTTTTATAGATGATATGTAAAGTTTTATATTCTTTTTGACAAGTTTTATTTGCATTTTTTTAATTTTATGTAGTATACTTTATTCATAAAAGAAAGGTGGAGTTGTCATGGAAAAAGAAGAAATTTTAGAAAAAAGCCGACGAGAAAATCGTGATATGGATGAAAGAGAACAGAAAATTGATGATGATTCTGTCTATCATGGAATGTTGGGGATTTTTGTATTAGTATTTTTCTACCTTTTCTTTAAAATGTTCACGAATCAACCCGTAACAGATATGCTCTCAATTTTGACAGCCAATCTAACAATTACTTCTTATTACAAGTATAAAAAAATACCAGACAAAAAGTTTTTTCTAATTAATACAATAATCGGAGCTATCTTAACAGTCGGATTCATCATCACTTATGTAATTGGGGTGATTTAAAAGAAATGAATGAACATTTGGTTTTAAAGAATAGGTTAAGAGTTGCAAGAGCAGAAAAAAAATTATCGCAAGGAGATTTGGCTAAGATGGTCGGTGTATCTCGGCAAACCATTAGTGCAATCGAAACCGGTCAATTTAATCCCACAGCAAAATTAGCGCTAATCTTATGTATTGCACTGGATAAAAAATTTGAAGACCTGTTTTATTTTGATTAGTAATATAAAAGACGATTGGCACTTAAAAGATTATTTTTCTAAAAAACTCACAAAACGGGCATTTTATTGGACAGTTTTGAATGATTGACTTTATATTTTGTCCATTAGGGCCGGTCTATTGGACAGTTTTTGCTTGTTGACTTCAAGTTTTGTCCATTAGGGCCGGTCTATTGGACAGTTTTTGCTTGTTGACTTCAAGTTTTGTCCATTAGAGCCCGTCTATTGGACAGTTTTTGCTGGTTGACTTCAAGTTTTGTCCATTAGAACCGGTATATTAGACAGTTTTTGCTGGTTAACCTTGCATTTTGTCCATTAGAACCAGTTTATTGGACAATTTTGAATGCTTGACTTTATTTTTTGTCCATTAGAGCCGGTTTTTTGGACAGTTTTAACTGGTTGGCTTCTTATTTTGTCCATTAGAGCCCGTCTATTGGACAGTTTTATCTGCTTGACCTCATATTTTGTCCATTAGAGCCGGTTTAGACGAGAGCTGAGCCGTAGTCAGCGAAAATACATTTTCGCTTGCGAGGTAATGCTACCGAAGCTTCTCTAGTTCACCGGAAAAATATAAAATTTTTTCGGCTGCGATGTATTCCCGCGAAGATTTCCTTGTGCACTTATGCGTTGGGAAAGTAGAAATTGAAAAATTTATACTTTCCTGCTATTAGCTAACAAAAAATTCAAATTTTCCTTTATAATAAAATGTATATTATCGGAATGGTTAGCCCAAAAAGTTTCGATTGCTAAAAAACTTAAGCAAAGAGCGCAACATTATGTTTCTAGCAAATAATTAATGCCATCTTTTGGTGCTAATTTTGTAATTAGATGAACCGGGGGTGATTTCGAATGTATTGGACTCCATTATTTGAGAATGACGTACCAAAAGGACCCTTCTGCTCTTAATGGGGGAAGGTGACTGTTCTCTCCGTTAGGGGCATTCGACCTAAAGAAAAAACGTAGGGTACAATAAATGAAAAATACTTTATTAGGTTCATTATATTTAATACTCGCATCAAGTATATGGGGCGGTATGTATGTTGTTGTTAAAGTTGTCGTATCGGTTATACCGCCACTGGAACTTGTGTGGATGCGCTATGTTGTGGCGATTGTCGCATTACTCGTGATTGGTTTCATCACTCGACAAAACTGGCGTATTGAGAAACGTTATGTTTTCATCATTATAGCCATTGGAATCATTGGTAATGCCATTTCCATCGTTACGCAGGAAACGGGTACAATGTTATCTTCAGCACAAATGGGAGCGATTATTACTTCATCAACGCCGGCATTTATGGTTGTATTTGCTCGTTTCATCCTAAAAGAAAAGTTAACGTTAAAAAAGGGACTTTCTGTTTGTTTAGCGACCATTGGAGTTTTTCTCATTGTTGGAATTGGAAATATGGATTTGTCCAGCAAACTTGGCGGCCTTTCCTTGGTTACTGCTGCTTTAACATGGGCATTGATGTCTGTACTGGTAAAACTTTTACCGAGTGCTTATTCTCAAATTGTCGTAACGACCTATTCCATCATGGTAGCGCTAACCGTATTGACCCCTTTTGTTTTGCCACGGTTACACAAGATTCCTTTTTCTGAGTTGACTCAACCGACAATTTGGGGCGGAGTCTTGTATTTGGGTATTATCTCAACGGCATGTGGATTTCTTTTTTGGAATCGTGGATTACAAATGCTTAACGCCTCAAGCGGGGGAATCTTTTTCTTTTTTCAGCCCGTGGTAGGAGCATTACTTGGATGGCTGATTCTTGGAGAAAGCTTAGGTGTCATGTTTTGGATCGGATCCATCCTCATTTTCATTGGTGTTTTATTCGTCATCTTTGAGAAAAATTAGCATGCAAAAAACCCCTTCGCCCGCTTCTGAAGGGGTTTTTTAGTCAGCATTTTAAATTCAGCGTTTTGAGGGTTTTTAATCAGTATGTTAAAAATAAATCCGTCATACTTAAACAAATACGTATGATTAAAAAACAAGAATGCTAAGTCATTGTATTCATTTAAATATTTTCTTGTTTGAGTGCATCAATAATGTTTTCCTTTTTCACCTTACTGCTGGAATAAAGCATGGTCACTCCAACGATGATAAATACTCCCAAAATCGTTACGAGAAGACTGACCTAGGGCAAATTAAATCGATACGCAAAACTATTACTAAACGATCTATACATGAGATACATAATTACCAAACTAATGGGTATAATCCATATAATAAAGCCTTCATCCCATAAAAGATGCTCTCATAATTTAACATCTTATTAAATCCTTTTGGTGTCATACCTACCGATTTCAACATGGCAAATTCTCGTTTTCTTAATGCTATGCGGGTAGAGATTGTATTAAAAATATTTGCTACGGAAACTGCCGAGATTAGTAATACAAAACCATATACAAATACCTGAATGATTCTACTCATCTGTTCATCCTGAATACGAGAATGATACACATTATATATACTTGGCTGAATGGAAAGATTCATTTCATCAACTTGTTCTTCTGTCTTTATTGGATCTTTACTGTTTAAATATAGATAGTAGTAAGATTCATCAATAATATTTTGGTGTTCAGCAAGTAATTTGTTTAAAGTATCCTCTGAAACAACGACATGAATTTCTCCGGGGGATATCATTTTTCTTAACCCCATTGGTTGTTTATCCGTCAATGCAACAATTTCAACTTTATTTACATCCTTTATCTTCCCGGTATCCAAATCCTCGTATTGCAAATCTAATAAATCACCGACTTCAACATTTACGGCTTTCTCTTTCACATACTGCTTTTTTTCGATATCCTGATAATTATTTTTATTAATAACAATCGCCGGCAATTTATTTTCTTGATTCAACAAATCATCATTAACACCAATTTGCTCAGCATAAGCTTGTAAACTCGATTGATCCAAAGCATGAAGGATTACTTGAAACTTTATTTTTCCATTTTCTGAATGAATGACATAATTGCGAACACTATCTGGAACTTTTGCTTCGTCAATTTGCGAAACAAAGGTAAAATCTTGCATTATGATACGTTCTGTAACGCCATCCAGTTCTGTTATTTTTTCGAAGGCTTGTTTTGCTTCACTGCCATAATGTCCATTGAACAGTACACTCATATCATAATCCGGACCATCTTGAGTCATTGAAAAAGATTCTTGCATCGTTTTTGTAAAATACGAGACCGATAAAAACAGAACAATACTAATCACTAATGAAATGACTGTAGCTTAAATCAAACTGTTCTAAATTCAGTTCAATCAGTGTTTCTGCAGATTGGAAATCACTGCATATTATTGTCTCATATTGTTCTTGTTGCAAGGTATACTCAAGCCCGGCAGCAATTGTATGATCATCTTCAACGATAAGAATTTTCATCTGAACATCTTCCTTATTCATTCTCTAATTTCATAATCTCACTTTTCCAATATTAAACATTCAATCTTTAATTAGCGAAGAACGAAGAACCTAATTTCTTAGTGCCTCTTTGTTAAAAATATCTCATTAACAGTATTTCTAATCAATCAAAATAAACAGGTTCCTGAGGATTATTAACTTGCCGGAATAGCATCTCAATTTGGGATCTTGTGTTTCGACCTTCAGACAATTTTGGTAACTCATTCTCGGCAAAAAAGCCAACAGCAGTTGTTTCAATTCCCGTTTGAGGTCCGCCCCCAATAATTTCACATTGGATAAATATTTTGTAAACATGATAGGGGGACGGGGGATGGGGATGACACTTTTTATCAAGTACCCCTAACAGCTTGACCGGTTTTACATCAAACCCCGATTCTTCCTTCACTTCTTTTATAGCAACTTCACTTGGTGTTAATCCAATATCTGCCCAGCCCCCGGGCAAAGACCAACTATCATCACTGTTTTCCTTAACTAGCAAAATTTTATTATCCTCGAAAATTACTGCTCGTATATCCACTTTAGGCGTTGGATAACCCGTTTCATTTGCAAAGAGATTTTTCAATACGGACTGGTCCACTTTCGTATATTGTGACATAATTTCCATACTGATTTCTCGGATTTGTTCAAATCTTTCTAAGTCATATACATCTCTTGAATAGGTTAATCCTGCCTGTGCAATTGATTGCAGTTCTTTCGCCCATTCGAGCCATTTCGGTTCCATAGAACATTTTCCCTTCTTTTTGTTTTATCGATGAAACGTGATACTATCAGCGAACAAAGTCCTTTAATATAAGCTATTATTTTTCATAAATTACCTTGCCGTCACGTTCAATTTGTTGCTTAATTTCCGTATTTAAAGAATCGCAAAAAAGCACATCACAGGAATAAATACCTACAAGATCATCAATATCACGAATCACCTTTCCCTTTTTCGTTCCTGAATAATCAATGCATAAGTCAATATCAGAATTGAATTTTGCCGTATTTTTAGCACGTGAGCCAAATAAAATGACCTTTCGAATTTCAGTGTCACTTTGAAAATAGGTCATAAGACGCTCAAATACTCGTTCACTAATTCCATACATCATTGTCAATCACTTCTTCTTTAATTTTTTGAAGCAATGCTTCGAGTTGATAAACGTATTCATTGACAATTTTCTGCATAATTTTTTCGTAGTCATCTTCATTATAGACATGTGCAGTTGCATTTCGTGAACTTAAGATATCATCCCATATATCAATTTGTTCAATCCATCCCTCAATAAACGCTTGTCGATAGCACGCTCTCGGACTATTCAACTCCAAACCGGATGCCTTAAAAATTTTAGACAACAGTTTCCAAAGCTGATCTTCAAGAATTTCATATTTTTTTACAATCGAATCTCTGTACACTTCTTTCAATAATTCATTCCCGGGTGGAATTATTTGTTGGGAGGCTGAAATCACATTTTTTAAATGTAATAATAATCGAAATGCATATTGGTACGACAACGTGATGGACTCCTTATATTTAGCAAATAAGTCATTCATGAGAACCCTCTCCTTAACCATTTGTTTATTTCCATTTCCTCAACTTAGGTAAAAAATAGCAATAGTCATATGTATTATTATACATGTTTATCATACGTTTACATATACAGGCTGATTGATGGTTATTAATATAAAAACTTACCAAAATGAATTGTCGATAGCCAATAAGTCTTTCTACATGCTCATGTCAATTATCATAAATTCTCTATCTCACATTCCTTCAAATGCTGCCATTGAATTCCGATATGACCGATTCCAAGAATAATAATAGAGATAATAAGCCAAATCACCTTCCCATAAATCCCCAGCAGCAGAAATGCCAATACCGGTAAAAGGGCTCCTGGAACCGGGATTCCAAAGAGGCTTCCATAAAAATCTTTTAGCGTATGTTTACTTTTAAAATACCGTATCCAGAAAACTCCATAAATTATCATCAAAATAAAAGATATAATTAGCCATAAACTCCAATGGGAAAATGGTTTCAGATTAAAGTCATTGAAAATTAAAACCACGCAGGAAACAGCCACCTGTCCAACACGTTCCAGCCACAATAATATCTTATTTTCATTCGAGACGATATTCTGGTAATTTACAGGTTTAAACTTTGTCCAGAGAATATTCGGAATGAACAGCATCAATAGATAAATAAAACCCACATATGAAAATCCAAAGTGTCCGAACATGGCAGCGTCCTCCAATAATTTTTTTAAAATTGGGTTCACATTCTTGTATACCACTTTGATAAACATTTTTTACCAAAATTAATAAGAAATCTTATTTATTAATGAAAAAATCTAGCCAATTCTTCCACTTTCTCGGTTATATCTTTTTCTATGTCATCATGAATGGGTAACTGTTCCTCTGCAAACGGCTTAAGCTTGGAATGGTCTCCAATCATCACCGAATGTTTTGCATGTTGAAACATGGATACATCATTGGCATCATTACCAAATGCAATATATTCTCCTTCGATAACGGCTAACTGCTGTAATCCTGACCATTTATTAATTCCTTTTGGACTGATGTCAAGCACCCCTTCATTGCCATGGACGTTGACGACCACATCCAGTTTGGCAAGATCCCGTTTTAGTTGGCCAATTTTTTTGGAAGTAAGCATGAGTATTTTTACAATTGGGTTTAGTTCAGTTAATGGTCTATTTTTTGCAAGTTTTTGCGGATCAAGATTATGTAAAATGGGATGATCTGCCGGTCCTGTATAGGCATAATCCCAAGAACTATCGATCAAATAGGTAACCTCATATAACTCTATTAATCTTTTAATTTTTAAAAGCGTTTTAGTGTCGAAATGTACGGTTGAAATAATTTGACCTTGATTTGCAACAATTGCCCCGTTTCCACCAATCATTGGATAAGAATGAAACCTTTTATCAAGCACGGGAAGTAAATCACGAATCGGCCTTGCAGAAGCGAAAATCACTTGATGTCCTTGTGCTTCCAACTTTTCTAGCGATTTCAGGATTCTTTCTGAAACGGGTTGACCTTTAAAACAAATCGTACCATCCAAATCAAATACAAATTTCAAGAAGACCACTCCTAGTAAGTTTTCCTTGGCTAATAGGAAAGTAAAAATTTTTCAATTTCTACTCTCCTAACGCATAAGTGCTCTTGCGGCTCTGCCGTCGCCTAAAGGCTCGGCAATTGCCGAGTTTTCTTTATCATTATTATAGTACTTTATTTATGGGACATTTCAAATGGTTTTGTTTCATACACGGCTTATCGATCGTTTCTATAGGGCAACTCTCCTCCTTACTGGACATTTATACATAAACGAACAAAAAACCCAGCCATTTTAAGACTGGGCTTTGCAAATCATTTTTTATATTACACAGGGACAGTGTTTAGTTCTTTTAAGGAATAATGATTTAATACAATCCCTTTTGTTATTAAGAAACGTTCGAATAGTTCATCCATATAGTTATTAAAGGCTTCTTTTTGAGCATGATTAGAGTGAATCATTAATTCCATATGGTAAGGTTTATAACTGGTTATCTCCCCATCTTGTCCAGTTTCAACCATATATTTCAAAATGTTATAGCCATCTTGTTCAAGTTGGGAATTTAGTTTGTTCATATATTCTTTAAAAGCGATGAGATTTTGGTCCTTTGCTTGAAAGTCAAGAACTAAAGCATAGTCTTCTTCAGCATTTGGATTAATCTGGTTCTCATGATAGTCGGTTTCTGCGTTGTTCTCCTCAAACCATAAATTACAACTGGGACAATAATAAGCATCATCGATAAAACGATAATACATTTCGTGTTTGCAGACAGAACATTTCATACCGGCACATCCCTTTTCTTTTAGATTTCAACCCTATTATAAAGGAGAAAGCGCAGTATAAATTTTACAATTCTGTTACGGTTTTCACACATATAAATTTTAGGCAGTTTACTACAATTCAGTCCAGTTTATATCTTAATAATCAAACAAATATGAAGCCGGTTAGAAGGATTACGGGGCAAGGAGAATGTGAAAGGTTTTTCACTCCGAAAAATCGTTAGTTGAATTAATTCGGATAACTGTTTCTATTTGCCTACTGATGAAAGATTATTATAAGATAAAATTAACTAGTAAAGGTAGTGAGCATATTTTTGACAGAGCAATATATACACAAATTGATTGTACACAATGTTTGTTTCAATAATACGAGTGGCCAAAACTTAGCTTTCCTTAAAAACGTAAAACATAATGAACGAATGGAGCATGTATCATGTACAAAATATTAATAGTTGAAGATGATATGGTGATTGCGAAAACGGTAAAAACGCATCTTGAATCATGGGGTTATGAGGTTGAATATATTACCAATTTTCATAATGTCATGTCTCATTTTGTTTCGTATGATCCGCAGTTGGTTTTATTGGATATCTCCCTCCCTTTTGTGAATGGGTTCACCTTATGTAATGAGATTCGGAAATTCTCCAAAGTTCCGATTATTTTTATCTCTTCCGCTTCCGATAATATGAATATTGTCATGGCGATTAGTATGGGAGGGGATGATTTTATTGCCAAACCATTCGACCTGACCATTCTTACATCAAAAGTACAGGCTCTGCTTCGGCGTACGTATGATTTTACCGGGCAAACAAATTTATTAGAGCACCGTGGGGCGATTGTAAACACAAATGACGCCACATTAACCTATAATGGCCAAAAAATTGATTTAACAAAAAACGACCAAAAAATTTTGCATGTTCTTCTTGAAAATAAAGGGAAAACCGTTTCAAGAGATGTCCTGATGACTCGGCTATGGGAAACGGACAGCTTTATCGATGACAATACATTAACAGTAAATATTAATCGGCTTCGCAAAAAATTAGAAGCAATCGGGCTCCATGATTTTATAAAAACAAAGAAAGGACTCGGCTATTTGGTGGACTGATATGAAGAATTATAGAGAAAATCTACTGCTACTATATTTACATAAAAATTGGAGACCGCTCGGATTGTCCACCCTTTTTGTCTTATGCTTTACCATTGTTTTTTCGCTCAGTCATCTGCCCCTTGCCCCGATTCTTTACGCCGTCCTTTTATGTCTATATATTGGTCTCATCTTTTTTATTGTTGATTTTTTAAAATTTATCAAGCGGTACAAAATGCTAAAAATTGCACACAAAACGATAACGGTGCAAATCAACCAATTACCTGTTCCTCAAAATGCGATTGAACGTCAATATCAAGAGCTGCTTCAAATTTTATATCAACATAAGAATGAATTAACCGTTCAAGCCGACAATAAGCAAAAAGATTTAGTTGACTATTTTACCCAATGGACCCATCAAATCAAAACACCCATTGCGGCGATGCGACTGCTTCTCCAATCGGACCAAACTGAGCAAAATTCCGAGTTGGAAATGGAATTGATGAAAATTGAGCAATATGTTGAATTTGTCCTGCAATATCTTCGTTTAGAAAATATGTCCAATGATCTTGTTTTAAAAAAATATGACTTGGATGGGATTATTAAGCATGCGATCCGGAAAAATGCCAAATTATTCATTCGCAAAAAAATTAGCCTCAACTATGCCGGCGTAAATTTTACAGTGTTAACGGATGAGAAATGGCTGCTCTTCGTCATTGAACAAATTCTCTCCAACGCATTGAAGTATACAAAGGAAGGTTCGATTTCGATTTATACGAAGGAAAAACGATTGATTATTGAAGATACCGGCATTGGTATACGAGCGGAAGATTTGCCGCGAGTTTTTGAGAAAGGCTTTACCGGATACAACGGACGAGCCTTTAAACAATCGACCGGAATCGGCTTGTATCTTTGCAAACAAATTCTAGCAAAGTTGTCACATGATATATCCATCCAATCCGAAGTTGGAAAAGGAACTAAGGTCATTATTGATTTAGAGATGAAGGAAATCGGGGTGGAATAAGTCCTCCCAATGAGTCTGTCCGATGAACCCACAACCTGTATAGCGTGATAAATCGTCCGATTAGCGATACATTTATTCAAGTCTATGCGGTGGTTCATGGATAGTCTTCGTTTTTTTCACCTTACAAAAATGTAAGATTGAAGGCGAATCTGTAAGCAAAAGTTATGTCTGAACGGGTGGAATCATTGCTATACTGAACATGTTAATTCGATAGAGACGGAGGAATTTGCATGACATTACTTGAGGTAAAAAATCTTAAAAAAATATACACAACCCGGTTCGGCGGCAATCAAGTTCAGGCTCTTTCAGATGTCAGCTTTTCAGTAGAAGAAGGAGAATATGTTGCCATTATGGGCGAATCCGGTTCCGGAAAAACGACACTGTTAAATATTTTGGCCGCACTTGATAAGCCGACAAGCGGAGAAGTTTTACTTGAAGGAAATAATATTGTTTTGATAAATGAAAAGGAAATATCCGCTTTTCGTCGGCAAAATCTCGGCTTTGTTTTCCAAGACTTTAACTTACTCGATACGTTTTCATTACAAGATAATATCTTTTTACCCCTAGTTTTATCCGGAAAAGCGTATCAAGAAATGAACAGTCGATTACAGCCGCTCGCTGAAAAGTTGCGAATTAAAGACATTTTAACAAAATATCCTTATGAAGTTTCCGGCGGTCAAAAACAACGGGCGGCAGTTGCGAGAGCCCTGATTACCAATCCAAAGCTTGTGCTTGCCGATGAACCGACCGGTGCGTTGGATTCGCGCTCGTCTGATGATTTGCTGCAAATTTTTTCACAAATTAACCAAGAAGGACAAACGATTCTTATGGTTACCCATAGTACAAAAGCCGCCAGCCATGCCAGTCGCGTCCTGTTTATCAAAGATGGGGTCGTATTCCATCAAATCTATAAAGGATCTTTATCTACTGAGGAGATGTATCAGAAAATTTCCGATACGTTAAATATCATTGCAACGGGCGGTGCGAGAAATGAGTAAATTTTTCTACGCAAAGCTGGCCATGACGAATATTAACAAAAATCGAAAAACCTATATACCATATATTCTCACGTGCATTAGTACCATCGCCATGTTTTATATGATGCATTTTATTTCCGGAAACCCGGGTCTGAAAAAAATGTCCGGTGGGGATGCCCTGATTATAATTTTAAATCTGGGTAACTATGTCATCGGGATTTTTTCAGTTATTTTTCTATTTTATACAAACAGCTTTTTAATCAAACGGCGAAAAAAGGAATTTGGACTATTTAACATTCTTGGGATGGAAAAAAAGCACATTATCACAATTATTGTTTGGGAAACCTTCTTCGTCACTGTTATTAGTCTGTTTATTGGATTAATGAGTGGAGCAGTCATGGGTAAATTAATGTTTTTACTCTTAAATAATATTTTACATTTTGAAGTGCCGCTTACGTATTTTGTGTCGATAAAATCAATGGGAATGACTGCTGTTCTTTTTATTGGTATCTTTGTCCTTACACTGTTGAACAATTTACGACAAATTCATTTGGCCAAACCGATTGAATTGTTGCGCGGCGGACAAGTCGGTGAACGGGAACCAAAGACGAAATGGGTTCTTGTCTTAATCGGGGTGGCAACACTTGCTTATGGCTACTATATCGCGCTTGTTACCGAATCACCATTAGCTGCGATCAATAAATTTTTCTTGGCCGTCCTGCTCGTTATTGTTGGGACATATGCCTTGTTTACAGCCGGGACTATTGCTCTGTTAAAATTATTGCGGAAAAATAAAGGGTTCTATTATCAAACAAAGCATTTCATCAGTGTTTCCGGTATGATTTATCGAATGAAACAAAATGCAGTGGGCTTGGCCAATATATGTATTTTATCCACAATGGTATTGGTCATGTTATCGACAACCGTATCTCTTTACATTGGAATGGAAGATGTATTGAAGACCCGGTATCCGAAAGAAATTGATGTAACAGCCAATAATCTTTCAAAAGAAGCGTCACAATCCGTGGAAAAAATGATCAAGGAGGAAGCGGAAAAATACCAAGTCAAATTAAAAGATCCGGTGTCTTATCGCTCGGCGTCATTTCCTGCAATCAGAAAAGGAAATACGTTTACAACAAACGAAGATACCTTGAAATCATTTACAGATATTTCCATGATTGAACTAATCCCGCTTGATGAGTTCAACCAATTAGAGAAGCAATCCGTTACCTTGGAAGATAATGAAGTACTACTTTACACGCTTAAAGGTAAGCCAATTAAACATTCAATTATAATCGCAGGACAAAATTTTCAAATTAAGCAACAGTTGAAAGACTTAACAATTATTGGCGATGCTTCTGCCATGATGACAGATAGTTATTTTGTCGTTGTAAAAGACGAAGATACCATTAAATCTTTGTATCCTACTGAAGAACTGGATGCTGTTGAATGGAAAGATTTATCCTATTTTTACGGCTTTGATGTAGATGGGAACGCAAAAGATGAAATTGCTTTGACAAAGGCATTGAATAAAAAATTGAATAAAGCTTCAATCGAAGGTAATGCAGAAGGTCGCGAAGAAGCGAAAGAATCTTTTTACTCCATTTATGGCGGCCTGTTTTTCCTTGGTCTATTCCTCGGTACATTGTTCATCATGGCAACCGTCTTGATCATGTACTATAAACAAATATCAGAAGGCTACGATGACAAAGAACGATTTGCAATTATGCAGAAAGTTGGCTTAAGTAAAGAAGAAATTAAAAAATCGATCAAGAGTCAAGTACTGATTGTCTTCTTCCTGCCGCTTGTCGCAGCTGTTATTCACATTGCCTTTGCCTTTAAAGTCATCACCAAATTATTGGCGCTGTTAAACTTAACAAATATTGGACTGTTTGCCATCTGTACAGCCGCAACCATTCTCATCTTTGCTATATTTTATGCATTGGTTTATTCATTAACGGCAAGGGAATATTATAAAATTGTCAGTTAACAATGGATATTCATTAAAGAAAACTCGGTGATTGCCGGGTTTTTTTATTCTATGAAAAAGATATTTACAGCAAGTACCGGGTTCTCTTTTAAGAGTATAAAGCAGTACAAAGCTTATCCATGATTTTCAATAGAATACAACGGTAAGAAAAAAAGGCGATACCAAAAATTAGTGTTTTTTAATTGTTTTTCTACTTCAATAATATACGTCTATGTCGATATTAATTATATGGAAAAAACGTGTTATTCGTATCCCAATATACAGTTACAATAACCCGACTTTCGGTTATTTGTTTACTCCACCTAGCCAAACCTATATTTGTGATATATTTAACAAACTAACGTTTAAAAATTATAATTGAGGTGTAAATTAAGTGAAGAACAGCATATCCATTAAAATCATGTTAATTATCGTACTTATTGTTGCCTTAACTGGTATTACAGTTGGTGGAACGGGATACTTCATCGCAAAAAAACAATTAACCAATGAAGGTAGAAACCAGTTGAAACAAATTGTCGACAATTCAATTGTCCTGTTAAATGAGTTAAATTCACAGGTGGAAAATAATGAACTAACACTGGATGAAGCAAAAGAAAAGGCACGTGTTTTATTATTAGGGCCAAAGTTACCTAACAATAAGGGCTACGATATCTCCAAATCCTCCTTCTCTTATAATAATTCGGGCTATTTATCTGCCTATGGTCCAGACTATTCTTCTCAATTACATCCGACCAATCCGGTAGGTCTAATTCCTGATGATACAACGAATCGAAAAGGAATGGTAAAAGCCGCAAAATCTAATAACACTGAAAAGCATTACTTTGTTTTTCAAGATGTAATAGATGAGAATACAGGTAAGAAGGGAAATAAAGTTTCCTATATGGAAAATTTTGAACCTTGGGATTGGAGTATAGGGGTTATTGTTGTAGAGAGAGAATTTTACAAAGACCTCTATGTCGTCCGTACATATATTATATTAATTACAGTTTCAATTGCTTTATTAAGTATTTTTCTGTTTTACTTTGCAAGCAGGAAAAAACTTCATCTACTAAAAGCTATTACTAATGCTTCATTAAATATTTCTGAAGGTAATCTGGCAATGCCCGTCTTCCTGAGTCAAATGATGAAATCGGTCAATTAGGATACGCCTATAACAAGATGGCCAATCAATTAAAACAACTCATTAGTCGTTTACAAAATACAAGTAATCAACTTCTTGAATCTGCTAGTGACCTCTCCGCAGTCTCTGAGGAAACAACAGCAACGAGCCAGGAAATTGGGTCTACCATTTCTGAGATTTCTTCCGGAGCAACTGCGCAATCAAACGATCTCATCGGTATTGATAAAAGTGTTGTTTTACTTAATCAATCGATTTCAAAGATTCATGAACATAATAACTCAATTAATGAAATGGCAAATAATTCGGAAACAGCAACATTACGAGGGAACAAAATCGTTAAAAAGTTAAAAGAAACAAATTCAATTGCTGTTCATTCTTCCACCGAGGCAAGTAAAGGCGTGACAAATCTCTCACACAAAATACAAGATATTTCTCATATTACCGATACCATTGAAGACATCGCATCAAAAACAAACTTGCTTGCCCTTAATGCAAGTATTGAAGCAGCAAGAGCAGGAGATAATGGTAAAGGCTTTGCCGTCGTTGCAAATGAAGTAAGAAAATTAGCCGAACAATCAAATCAAGCAACAAAACAAATTCAAGAGATGATTTCATTGATTGAAGCAGAAACAGAAAAAACGGTGTTATTAATGGGAGAGTCAATTAACCGATCACAGGAATTGAGTAATTCCGTCAATGCAACCGAAAAGGAATTCTTCCAAATTTCTACCGCCATTTTACAAACAAAACAAGCTGTCGATTCACTAAGTCAAGAGCTTGAAAGTCTAACGAATCAAAGCGAAAACATTACCGATTCCATAAATAATGCAACAAGTGTAGCGGAACAGTCTGCCGCATCAGTAGAAGCAATTTCCACAGCTGTCGATGAACAAATCGTGGCCATTTCTAACATTGCCACATCAGCTGAAAAACTAAATAATTTAAGCTATGAAATGACAGAAATGATTCAACAATATTCCGTTAAACAAGAGACCGAATAAGATTTAGGGGGTCTGCCTCTCAACATATGACTACTTTTATGCAGAGAGGAGCAGACCCCCATTCATTTAACCATAATTTTTTTCACTTGGAGTGATACTATAATCTTTTTTAAAACTTTGTGAAAGGCGAACCTTTTAAACCCAACTGATTTACCAACCTTCTCTATAGGCCAATTTAAAAAAATAATACCTCTCCGAAACGTGAAATTCGAAAATCAATTATATATTTTTTATGTATAACCCGATTTTCCTGTGAAAATTTGCGAAAGATAGAATCTGTTTATAATAATACTTCAGCTATTTCAGCAATTTTTAAATCACGATAATAAGATTTTTCAATAATGGCTATTGTTCGTTCTGTACAGGAGTCATCGTAAATCAGGATTTTATTTTCCTTATCTTTCATATTATATCTAAAGCCAAGGCAGGTCTTTTTCGATAAAAAAGAAAAAAATATTAATAAGTTTCCAATTATATAAACATTACTTTTTTGATTAATTTTCTAGCTTTCTATTACTTCCTTTAAATTCCCTTAATCACTCCACCCAAGTTTCAATTTCTTATAGGGAGATGTAAACCAGGCACCATCAGGCTTTTTAAACACTCTTGGGATTCTCGTTTCAAATCCTCATAGGTAAGATGTAAACCTGAATCCACATACGTTTCAAGGGCTTCTGAATCCCACGTTTCAATTCCTCATAGGTAAGATGTAAACAGAGTCGCCGAGTATTCGCCGAGACATTTCTCGTCAAGTTTTAATTCCTCATAGGTAAGATATAAACCTCAGCGTCAAAGTGTCTGGTGTACTCTCCGCTGTCGTTTCAATTCCTCATAGGTAAGATATAAACTAATAATATAAATAATATAAAAGAAAGGAATTGAGGTTTCAATTCCTCATAGGTAAGATATAAACCTTGAGGAGGTAGCAGATATTTATAGTAGTGAAGCCAGTTTCAATTCCTCATAGGTAAGATATAAACAAGCCCTATTTAATAAGTCTTTGGTCTCATTGTTGCCAGTTTCAATTCCTCATAGGTAAGATATAAACGTGACTTTAAAACTATTCGAACTATCGAACAGGTCGTTTCAATTCCTCATAGGTAAGATATAAACATAGGATCGAGTACGTGGATATTGATTGTCCATTGTGGTTTCAATTCCTCATAGGTAAGATATAAACCATATCAAGATAGGGCTTGATATGGCTTATATTAGAGAGTTTCAATTCCTCATAGGTAAGATATAAACTAATGTCTCCTTCTATTTGCAAACCGTGATACAAAGTTTCAATTCCTCATAGGTAAGATATAAACTGTATTAGCCCAAGCTACTTGTTTTTCTGTTCCCTGGTTTCAATTCCTCATAGGTAAGATATAAACAAAGAAAAAAATGGTGTGATGAATGAGTACAGATTTAGTTTCAATTCCTCATAGGTAAGATATAAACCGGAACAAATTGTCGACAACAAACAAGGAAACTGGGAGTTTCAATTCCTCATAGGTAAGATATAAACGATTTGAACATGCCAAAAGACCGTGCATTATTGCTGTTTCAATTCCTCATAGGTAAGATGTGAACAGTGCTAGACTTAGAAGTAACATCAGGTGTGACAAAGTTTCAATTCCTCATAGGTAAGATGTGAACCTGAAAAACAGTTTGTTGCTTCAGTCCATCCATACTTATGTTTCAATTCCTCATAGGTAAGATGTGAACGGAAAAGTGCTATTGATTTTGATGGTGCAACACGTTGTTTCAATTCCTCATAGGTAAGATGTGAACAATAATGAGCTTCATCAACAAATAAGCGGTCTACACCGTTTCAATTCCTCATAGGTAAGATGTGAACTATATACGTCTTTGGAAATTTCTTTAGTTTTTTTGAGTTTCAATTCCTCATAGGTAAGATGTGAACTATATACGTCTTTGGAAATTTCTTTAGTTTTTTTGAGTTTCAATTCCTCATAGGTAAGATGTGAACGTTTATCAATTAAAATATCTATTTTTTGATTGCTATGTTTCAATTCCTCATAGGTAAGATGTGAACCCAAAAAAACCTTGATTTAATAGGATTTCTTTGTCTTGTTACTTTTGCATTAATTATAATAGAAATTTTATTTTTTAGCAATGATATTTTCCTAATACCAGATGGCTTAAGCATTTTTCCAATTATCATTTCACAAAATAACTGTCGTCGACCTCCCGGGGTTCGTGCACTAATGAAGGTCGACGACAAAACTCCAAGGAATATTATTAACCTATCTACACAATATATTTCGTTCCTTCCAACTGATGAACTAAGTTTATACTTTCGCTTAAACTTAGTTCTTTCCGCCAAATTTAAAGATACTCATCTCTATCAAAATCTTAGTGAACAACCAACATACTTCTATTAAAGTATGTTTACATAGACAATTTTTAATAGAAATGCTGAAATCATTTATTAATGAAAGGTTTATAGTAAAAATTCTTCTCCACCTTTTTTTAATCCCATCTCTTGTCTACCTGTATACTGCTTGGAGCGGAACATATAAATGATAACCGAATCCTCATCGCCATCCATTATATTATTTAACTCTGTTTTTAACTTCACGAAATTCGCCTTGGATATTTCTCCTTCAAATACGGAATTCTGTACCCAGTGCAAATATTTCCTGCAAATCTTCAAAGCTTTACCTACTCTTTTAACATTAAAATCATAAACTAATATGATGAACAACTTACCCACCACCCAGGAAATTTATAAAGCCAATCATCATGCGGTTTATTCTAGCATCAGAGAAATTTGTATGACCTGCTGAACGGTCATATGGATCATCATCAAGTCAGTTTTTTTGCATCCGTGACCGGTACAAGCGACATTTACGGCGATACCATAATCATCATGGAATCAGTTTATTCTGCAGCCCCCTCTGATTGTTTATTGGACCAATCGGCGGATGCATGCATTCCCTTCCCACCTATTTAATAACTGATTTTTTGCATTTTCCCCGGACACATACAAACACCCCTTTCCTAAACTAGTTTCTTCGTTACGCTTTGTTACCATTTTCTTCTTTGCTACGCCAAACAAATCCCCCTCCTAACTAGTTTCCTGTTACCCCGAATGTTTAGACGGGCTACCCATTAAGAGCAGAATAAATATAATCCGGAAAATGCATCAAAATGATCTATACTAAAAGGTACTACCCGCTAAAAGTGGGATAAAACATAATCCGGGAATATTCCAAAGCTTCCAGATACTTGAAAACATTATCCATTTAGAATTGGGATGAAAATATAAACCCTTTTACCATAGAGATTGATAGGGTTCATATTGCTTTTCTCCTAAAATATGTTTTTGTAATTTATACAGCTCCAGCCTTATTAGCCGACGATACGATACGGACTTTCCAAGATGACGATGGTTTACTGTTGATTTTAACCGTTTATCCAGTTCCGTAATAAATAACTTTCTGCCATCTTCATTCAGTAAAATACCATTCATTTCTTTAACAAAATGCTTTTTCGTTAACATTTTTCTATTAATCAACGTAAAGATAAGTCTATCTACCATAATCGGTTTAAAAATTTCAGCTACATCCAAATTCAAAGAGAATCTGCGAAAGTTAGATGTATGTAAAAAACCAATCCGGGGATCCAAATAAGTTTTGTAAATCTCACTTAGCACCGTTGTGTAACAAATACTATTTCCGAAACTAATGAGGGCATTGATTGCGTTTAAAGGTGGCCGTCTTGTTCTCTTTTCAAAAATAAAATACGGATCATTGATAATATAATCAAATGCTTCATAATACTTCTCGCGCGCATGACCTTCTCTTGCCATCAATTCATCAATTTGGTGAAAGTCTACCTTTTGCAATTCAGCAGCAATATTTGAAATATCATTCATAATCTTATAAATTTCTTCTTTATTTTCTGATCGATTGCGATAATATTTTAACACTTGCATCATTTGACCTACTGAACCGCTTACTATCAATTTAGCAAGTGCCATTCTTTTCTCCCCGTCTATATAATGTTCTGCTTGTTTGACAATGACGTGACCGCTGTTTAAATGCTCACGCGGATAAAATGTACCCACATAATACCCGTAGTGGTTGAAATAATGTAAACAAATTTCTTTTTGTGAGACAAATTCTAAAAACTTTTTTGATACATCCACTTCGCCAAAAATGTAAATATCGCTTGTATCTTCTACAGGAATATATTTTCTTTTTTCCTCGGTTTCAAAATATAAACTATTATCCTTTCTTTTTAAAATACCGTTATTAAAAATATATAAGGTTTTCTTCATGATTTATCCCTCCGCCCAGCAGTATTCACGATACGCGCAATTACGGCAATATACGATCTTTTTCGGCTCCGGTGGTACAGGTAATTTGGTAAGATTTAATATTCCTTCCATCACATCTTTTAACTTAGCAATTGATTCTTCTGTTAAAATAACTTCTTCTCTCCTTCTTTCTTCAGGAAACAGAAGCTCACCCTTTGCATCAACTCCCATTTTCTGCAAATTATATAGATAAAATAACAACTGAAACCGTGCACTTTCCAGAAACTTGGACGACTTTTTGATTTCTTGGACAATGATTTGCTGTCCTTTTTGCTTGAATCGATCAATTTTAATATTTTCGACATCCAACTCTTTTCTTTGCCGCTCGTAACGATATTCATGAATAAAGCGACCGATTTCGATATTATCGTCTTCTTGATCGGGAGCAATTTCTCGCATCATTAACCATGCTTCTCGTTTACAAATCATGTAATACCAAATATCCGTTCCAGTAATATACAGTTCATTATTTTCTACCATATCGGATCATCCTCTAGCATACCTATTTTCAAACCATACACTTCATCATAAGCTTCCGTATCAAGTAAAATCGGCACCTTATTTTGAAGATAATCATCTTTACTTACAACAGATAATGCGGTCTTGACAGGAACATTTAACACATAGTAGTTGAATAAAATCATAAACATCTTCCGCTCTTCAAATGATAAATTCACTATAAAATGTCGGTCTAAATATTTGTTATAAATTTGCTCCGGATTTGAAACTTGAAATCTCTTTTTTAATGTTAGTACTTTATTGTCTATCTGATCTAAAACCGGTTCATATGGGACAAAAATCGGTAATGTCAAGTAATTTGTGTTAAACGGTTGAACCCCCGATAACTGCTGCCATCTTCCTTCATATGCGTCTTTAATTTTAACTAATGCTGCTTCATAAGTGTTTTGCCGGAACATTTCTGAATAATACATGTTCACTAAACCAACCATTTCAGATTCTGTATATATTTGTTTTTCTTGCAGAATTCGGTCGGTTATTTTTTGAAGATTTCTTGGATAAATCATTGATCGGGTATCAATATTCCCGCTCCGATAGAAAGGAAACACGGTTAATAACCCTTTTTCATCCCTATCCTCCATATGTCGATTGGTTCTCCCGGCCGCCTGAACGATTGAGGGGAGCGTGGAAAGTGCCCTTGCAACATGTTGAAAGCTCAGGTCCACACCCGCTTCTAAAACTTGTGTCGATACCACATAAAGGGGTCGGTTCTGCTTTTCTTTTAATAGATTGCTAATCATTTTGATTCGTGCTTTTTTATGAACCGGTGTCATTAAACCATGTACAAGATATCCATTTTTACCTCTCTTTATTAAGTTATCGAAGGAAAGAAACGCATCCTTCACTGTATTTACAATAAGAGCCTGAGTTTGCCTCTCATTTTTTTCCAGCAAATCAAGGACTGTTTCTTCAGATTGTTTTTCAGTTTCATTTACGACTTGATACCGGTCATGTTTAACAGAACCTTTCACAACCAGTTTCATCGGGTTAATTGTCAATCCATAATGAAAAGGCGGCATCGTTGCAGATAAAAAGATTACTTTCAAATGAATAAGCTCGGCCAATGCTTCTATCCCACACAAAAATAAGTTCCAAATTTCCGGACTAAAGATTTGTGGTTCATCAATAATAATGACACTGTCCTTTAAAAAAGCCCTTCTTAGTACGTCTTGAGCCCGACCCGGAAAAATCGCCTTGCATAATTGCTGAAAACTCGTACAGACAAGGGAATGGGCCCATGACTCCATGGCCAGTTGACTAAAACTTGTCCTCTGTTCCCGAGCATCATCTAAAATGGCTAATGAATGATGTTGTAAAACCTCTGTGTCAAATAAATTTTCAATCACTGAAGCATTTTGTTCCAATATCGATAGATACGGTGCAACATAGACAATTTTTTTAAAACCTTGATGTTCCCCAAACCAATTTGCCATTTTTAAAGATGTTATTGTCTTTCCATAACCGGTTGGCATTTCTAATGTATAAAAGGTGTGATTGGGTTCTTTTTCCAATTGATGAATGATTTCTTGTTGTGCCTTTATTCTCATAACTGACAATGGTTCACCGGAATGTTTCCTGCTAAAATCAATCATAGCTTTATTAAATTGGTTGAAATTTTGTTTATCTAACCATTGTGGTGTGACTTCTTTTACATGAAAACGGTCACCAGCGATTAAACTTGTTGTCATTTGTCTCCAAACTTGTAACCTTTTCATAATTGGGAGCGGTTCCCATTCTTCATACTCTAAATCAAGTTCATCGTAAATATCTTCTAATAAATAACCGCACTCAGTAATCCATCGAGTAAGTGCCGGCTCATGCAATTTCATATAATGTAATTCTTTGTATTGCTCCTTTAAGAACTGTTCAATTCCTTCTAAATCAAAGTTTTCCCATTCATACTTTTTTAACCAGTTATCATCATGCAAATCGCCTAAATTTCCATGGTGGCTGCGGATATCTTGTATGAACCACAACCATAATATTTTATGTTCATCCCATAAACCATTTGATTCCAATAAATGGAAACCCAGATAGGAAAACAAAAAGGCCCCGCAGGCAGAATGATTGGGACCTTTTTTAATTGCAGGAGATTGTATGTACGCTTGCCATTCCACATGTGCCTTGGCTAAATCATGGCATACACCAGCTAAGCCGGATAAACGGACCGTTACGCTATCAAAATCCTGTAAAAAATATTCCATTGAATGTTTAACAAAAAGCAAATGTTCAGCTAGACTCGATTCGGGTCTTGCTATACATTTTTCAAAAGGGACTATACGAGACATATGTTATCATCCTTTACTTTCGCTAACATAATATCATTAGGTATGTCTTTCTTTAATTTGATCGTAATTGGCTTACCTTCTCGTTCATACAGAAATGAGACCGACTTTTCAAAGGTACGCTTTCCTTTATAAATAAGCATAAAGCCGCCAGCCCGTTGATAATAATGGTTATCTTCCAATTCAATTTTCTCAATGATAGAAGTCGGAATAACTGTTGATACCGTTATCGTTTCCGGGCGATTGATTTCCGCTAAATCACATACATCCCTTAATTCTGGTTTTGTTAATGCATAGGCAACACCTAAATAGGAAATATAGACCGATTGTTCTAATTTTAACCGGCTCGTTAATTCGTCGGTATATTCATCCCCGGCATAATAAATCCGATAAGATGGGTTTACTAATAATTCAATAGTTGTTGGACGATTAAAGGTATTGCCATTATCTTTCCCCAACATAGACAATTGCTGTGCCGAAGTTCGAACGGGATTTAATAATTGAATACCGACTTTATCTTTTGTTGTAAAGTCAGTTATTCCTAATATCGAACCAACCATCCCTTTTGCCGCGGTTGGTGTTATAAAAGGATAAGTTAAATGGGTTGCTGTTGTATCCGGTCGACGAAAATGGGCAATTTTTCCTTTCACATCAAAAATGACAACCTTCATAATCATCGCCTACCATAGCGGTTGTTTATACAAATCTATATTTCCATCAACAGCAACAGAAGGGTGAACCCAAATACGGACATTCGCAATTTTATCTTTATATTCATTCAATTTTTCCAATAACTGCGATACATTTAATGAAATGTCTTTCACAGATGACGGCCGTTTTCCGCTGCTCCTCCATACTTCTTCACCGGGTACTAATTCAATTAAATCTTCTAAATACCCAATTCGGAAAAACGGATCATTGTATTCTACATGCAATAAGAAAAGCGGTTGCTGTTGGCCACGACCTCTTGCTTGACGGTGTTGGGTTCCTTGCCATAGAGCTTTTAATAGCAGCTCTTGATCATCTTTTGTCATTTTCGTCTGTTCGGCAATTTTTGCATTAATTACACCCGGCATGGCAAATACTGCGAAAGGTACAATATAACTTGTCCAAATAGTCCCTTGGGTTTTCCCTTCGCCACTGTCATCCTTTACATCTGAACTGGGCATGACAACGGTTCCTTGTATATATTGGCTGTCAACCGGGTGTAAAGAATGTGCCCAACCAAATTGAACCGGACCTGTTAAATTAAATTTTGGTTTTACAGAATAAACAATTCCAAAAGTTCTTACATCAAAACAATGATCCACCAGGACTGATTTCATGTCGGTTTTTGCTTCTTCTTTTTTACCAACTTGTTCGGCAATGGATTCCGCTAAACTTCCCCGTCCTAATAGTTTCCCTTTTTCATTCACTTTTTCTTGAACAAAGATAAAATTTGTTTTATCTGCCCCACCATTTGTTTCAGCACTTAGCACATAATCTCTTACATCACGCTTTATACTGACATCACTAAGGGAAATTCTGCCGTCCTCTTCCGGAAAAAGTCTTCTCGCATCACTATCTTGCAACGGATCACGGTTAGGAATTCCATCTTTCACTGATTTGATAAAAACAATTTCCCCATTATTAATTGCCATTTTCATTATCCTCCTCTTTTTGTTCTTTTTTATAAACTAAATAACCAGACCAAAATGCTGTCATAAATTTATCCTTTTCATTTATTAGTAGTTTTTTATTATCTGCTTCAATAAAAGCAAGAAGAACATTTGCAAGCACTTTTTCAAAATTTGAAGCTAAATTCATATTCCATTGTTCCTTTAATTCTTTACACCTTAATACACCCAATTTCCAAATCATTTCGGGGGTCACTTTAGAGCCAAACTTCATAACTCGGTGTTTGACAAAATCGTCATGACCTGTTTTAAAGCGATAGGAATTTGAAAATTGTTTTAATAGAAGGCCGGTGACAAATCCAAGTTGTTCTGCTTCTTGTAAATCTTCTAAAGAAATTTTTCCTCCTTGATATTTTTCTATTAATGCATTCCAGTCACTCAATGTTTTCACCCTCTCCTTATTTTTGGCAATTTCTTGATTATATTTATTGTAAAATGCTAGGAAAGCATAGTGGAAGACAAGTTCATCCATCATACCCCAGTAATCTTCTTTATTTGCTAATTCAACCAATTTTCTTGTTGTTGCTTCATAGACCCTGTTAATACGTAAAGGTTGTTGATTGAAAATCGTCTGCAATGTACTCCAGGTATAACCCGGTCCAAATGCATTACTGACGATTGACGGTAAAGATTGAATTCTATAAAATTTTCTATCTTGATTTAAGGTGAAAAAGGCACGTATATCAAATAAGTCTATGGTATTAATATCTCTAATTAACGTTTGCAATTTTTCTGCGACGCTCGGGATAACATCTGTCAACATTAATCGGATATGCATATTCCCTCGTGACAAGTCACCCGAATAATACAATAAATTTAACCTGTGTTCATCACTGAAGCGAGGGATAATACGATTAATCCCTGCTAATATTTCCAAATGAAGATCTGCATCTGTTAAATCTTCTTGTTTTAAAATTCGACTGTATCTTTTATAAAGTTGCTGCGAATCACCATCCAGTAATGGAACGACTAAAGGAACTCCGTATATCGGTTCAAAGCTTGTATTCCTCATATTCCTTTTCGCTTCAACATTCATATATGGAGCAAACATTTCTTTTAAAATTGCACTCGATATTGGCACCGTTATTTGTTTCAAAAATTGGGTACCATAAAGAAAAGCTTCATATGATTTTTTATCTACTTTTATACCATTTGTCCAATCACTTTTTCCCCAAAGAATTGATTTCGGCATTTCCCAAGTTGGAGATAGCCAAAGCCATGATTTATTATAAATAGAAACAACTTCCTCTTCCGGCTGATTGGTAATTGTTGAGATCGCTTTCTTCTTATAACCTAATTCTTTGGCTTCGGAAAATTTGGCCTCAATAATCCCTCCAAGGGCAATATCGCCATCCAAATAAAGATGTGACCCCGGGAAAAGTTTGCTTTCCGTAATCCTTAACAATTTCTTGTCAATTTTATTAGTTGATAGTCTTTTAAAAGAAGGTGAATTTAAATCGCAAATACATAAGATTCCCAGTTGTTTCTCATCTTCAATAAAAGAATCATAGTTTTCTTTTAATAGGGCCGCTACTTTTTGCGCAATGAATTCAAGCTTTTCGTCTGATTCATTTTTATATGTAACGGTCTTCTTTAGCCTTGGTAAAACAACCTCAGAAGCAAATTCTTTTTCCTTATTCATATCTTTAATATGCTTTTCATACATTAGATATACAGGTACAGGATAAATCCCCTGTGCATGTATCGGGTTCCCGCCATTCGGATAAATAATCGGAAAGGCAGTATTCCTGTTTTTTGCAACTTGAAAGTTTTTCCCCTCTCCGTCCCCGATTCTCAAATAGTGAAAGGCTATTTTGTCAGCAAATATTTCCAACAGAAAAACATTTTGAAAAAAATTTTTGCAGACATCATTATCAACATCCGTCAACCAGCGAATTCTCTGTTCATTGGATAGATCACCGGAAGCAATAGGACTACCGATCCGAATAATATCTTCTGATAACATATGTATAGATCACCGCCTAAATGAATTAATAGACTCTTACCTTTAGTACTAACATGCAAGTAATCTCATTTTTATGCTTTAATTTTGTTTTAGTATTTCAAACATTCCGAACCCTTGGCTGTTTTTCCCGCCTATGGCACTGTTATACAAAAAGTTAAGCATCGGAATGGGTCCTTCTAATTCGTAAATACCATTCCACGCTGTTATATAAATACTTTTAAATTTTGTAACTACTTTATCATGTTTCTGTATGGAAACCGGTGTAATTTGGACGTAATCTGTGAATGCCTCTTGAAAAAAAGCTTCATATTTTTTTCGGGAATTTTCACCGATTAAAAAGGAAAACGCCGGATCAAAGGGGCTAAAATATTGAGTGAGCTTTTTTCCTTCTTGATTTTCAAAAGTGCTATATATGGTTATCGGAGACAGCATTTTAATCATAATCTTATTGTCCTTAATTTGCGGTTCTTTTTCGTATTGTATTTCATCAATTGAAATTTTCGTATAATTTATGTGCAAATCGTCTTTCAAAAGCAAAGACTGCCCGAGAAGTTGAATAAACTTAGGGATTGCTGAACCAATGTACCAAGTAACTGGTCCGTAAAAGATAATTTGTTTACTTTCTTTGTTATATTTCGTTTTTCCAAAAAGCCGGCTAAAAGTAAATGCTTTAAAACGCCTTTTTTCATATTTGTATCCGTTTTCATGCAAAAATGCACAAAACTCCAAGTCACTATCTAATTGCCGATAAATAAATCCTTGCAAAATTTGCTGGTAATTCATGGGTAAAGCAAGTCCATTTTTGTCAAATGAAATCGTCACTTTTAAACGCATGATTTTCACCTACATTATATTTTTTGAATTTCTTTACCTTAAAAAGAGCACTTTCCCAATTTGAAATGTTATGTATTTTATATGTATAGTTAAATATTATTCTTAAAAACTTCTCGAAAACACTTTTAAAATATTATTTTTTAATACACAACAAACAACAGCTAAAATAAATATGAATTTCCAAAGATTGCACATATATATATACCAACTTTCGTGAGATTCGTAAAGGTAAAAGATTAACTCCTCATAGGTAAGATTTTAAAAATTCTTAATAACCGTCACACAGCAAACGGCAGCATTTCAAATCCTTGTAGGTAAGATAAGAACATTATATTATTTTTCTTTAATTTCGTAAAGAGATTTATCTCCGTCTAAAAATTTTAAGTTCTCAAGCTTCTCAAGAATACTCGTTATCAAACTGTTATCCAGAAGCTAACCAAGTTGTAGCATTACGTCCGGACTTATTTATACCGCTTCATCTAATCCCTCCAAGTCGTTTACACGTCGGACAGACGTATAGGCTCTGACCCTCAGTACGTTAAGACTTTAATGTAGTGTGGGTCAGAGCCTGATGTAATGATAAGAGTGACACTTCATTTTAGGAGTTCGTACATTTGTAACAGGTCGATTACTTTAATAACTCGATTAACTCATCAACTGATTTACTTTTGATGATTTTTTGCACAACAGATCGATTTTCAATAATGGAAATTAGCTTCTTATACATACCATCTAAATCCGTTTGCGTGTCTTCTTTAATATTTAGCAAACAAACAAATTGAACCATTTGCTGTTCATGCCAATGAATAGGGTTTTTTAACGTACATACTGTCCAAAAAGTCTCTTTCGTTACCGGTACCATTGGATGAGGAATTGCTACGAGATTTCCAAAACTGGTTGGTGTAATCGACTCCCTTTCTAAAACAAGATTCACGTAATCCTTTGGTACAAGCTTTTGTTTATATAATTCACTACATAAAAATCGAATAACACTTTCCTTATCTTGTAAATCCTGTTGGAGGAAAATTCTTGATGGGTGTAAATATTTTGCTACCTCATTTTGCGTCGTAGATAAAATACGCTTAATTAAGTTAATGTCCTTATCTTCCAAAAAAGTATTAACAACTTGGACCGGTATTCCTAAATCTTCTTTTATGGGGATTGTGCTAATGACGAGATCGATGATAGATAAGTCATAGGATGATAAATTGTAATAATTAATCGTATCAATAATTTCAAGTTCTTGACTAAACAAATTTTGTAATCGGTAAGAAAGTAATTTTGCACTACCCACGCCAGACGCACAAACGATTAATACTTTTTTTATTTTCTTCTTGTTTAATTTCATTCGTTCAAGGGCAACACCAATATGTAAAGCAATGTAGGCGATTTCGTCTTCAACCACTTCCATTTGCAAATAATTTTCTATACATTTACTGGCAATAATCGCCCCTTCAAAAGCAGCCGGGTATTTTTTCTTTATATCATTTAATAATGGATTTCGAATGTTCATTTTATATCGTAACCGATTCATTGCAGGGCGAATGTGCAAAGTTAATGCTTGAATAAACTCACGGTCTTGACTAAAGTCCCAATTTAATTCAGACTTTAATCTTTCTATCATACAGTTTATAATTGCCCCGGCTTCATCAAACTTACTAAACTCGACAAGCTCTTTTTTGTGTAAAAGTTTGGTTCCAAGTAAATGAACAATAATATAGTCAATTTCTGTATCAGGAAAGGTTAATCCGGTGAAATCTTCAACCTCTTTCGTTATTTCGTTGGCTACAATTTTTTCAAATGGATAATCATCGCCTAGAAGATCAGACAGCTCTTCAATAACAAAGCCTTCCTGAATTCTTCCACAAGCAATGGCAATGTGTGTTGCTAGATTTTCTAGCGATATATCAGAAATTTCAATTTTATATTTAATGACCTTTTGAATAATTATTTTTTTAATCTTTTTAAATAATTTTGGATCAATGAGTTGTAAAGAATCCTCCTTAAGAAATGCCTCTTGATTCCGCTCTAATAACAAATTTGATAAACATAAACGTTTCATATACTCGTCACCTACGACTCTTGAACCATAATGCGGACGGTTTATTAACTTTAAGTTATATTTATCGAGAAATTCCTTCACCATTTTTAAGTCATTTTGCAATGTGGACAGTGAGACGAACATCTCCTCTGTAAAGCTTTCAAGTTTAATGAAACCTGTTTCTAACAATAGACGTCTTAAAATATAAAGAACTCTCGTGTCTTTATCAGCAAAGTCGCCCGCCAAATTATTCTCTTCGGTAGAAATCTCATTAAGAATATTGGAAAATAGTTCAGCATCTATTATTTTTATGGTGTACCCTAACCCTCTTGTCGATTTAATTTGAAACCCAACTGACTCCGGATTTTGTTGCATTAACTTAATTTCATTTCGGATTGTTCGATCACTGACGCCTAATTCTTTTGCTATCCAACTTGAAGTAACGGGTTCTTTTGACTTAGATAAAAGGATCAATATATCTTTCTGACGTTTTGATCGTATAGTAGGCACTGTCAACAACTCCCCTTTTTCGTTATTTCAACAGTAAGCAGCCATTATTCACCCCTATAGTAATACAATTTGCGAAGAAACAAATTTTTTACAGTCATACTTACTTATAGACTATGAATGTCAATGATATGAAAAAATGGAGTTTTATTCCAACCCCATTTTTTCCGCAATCATATGCATTTCATTTTTCTACGTGAGGAAAAATCGTGTTTTTGTCCAACGAAAATTAAAGTTCTTCTCCATTTGTTTCAATGACATGCTTATACCATTCAAACGATTTTTTCTTTCTTCTTTCTAATGTCCCATTCCCTTCATTATCTTTGTCTACATAAATAAAGCCATAACGTTTTTCCATTTCCCCGGTTCCGGCACTCACCAAGTCAATACAGCCCCATGGTGTGTAGCCCATTAAATCAACGCCATCCAGTTCCACCGCTTTTTTCATTTCAGTAATATGATCACGGAAATATTGAATACGGTAATCATCATTTATCGTACCATCTTCTTCAACGACGTCCCTAGCACCGAGGCCATTTTCAACAATAAATAAAGGAATATTATACCGTTCATATAAAACATTTAACGAATAACGAAGACCGACCGGATCAATTTGCCAACCCCAATCACTGGCTTGTACGTATGGATTGCGAATGGTATGACCAAATTCTCCATCAGGTTGGCTGCCTTCTACTTCACGCGCGCTGACCACTTTAGACATATAGTAGCTAAATCCAATATAATCTACGGTCCCTTCTTTAAGAATTTGTTCGTCTTCCTTTGTATATTCAATTTCAAATCCATTTCTTTCCCAGTATTTTTTTGTATAATGAGGAATTGTACCGCGAACATGCACATCACCAAAGAACCAACGATTATGCATTGCTTCGTTGGAAAACATCACATCATCCGGGTGACAAGAATATGGATATACAGGTACAAAAGCAAGCATACACCCAATCTTAAAATCAGGATTAATTTCGTGACCTAATTTAACAACTTTTGCACTGGCAATTAATTCATAAAGAGCTGCCTGATACATGGTTTGTTCTCGATTTTCACCTTCCTCATATTTTATACCTGAATTTGTAAAACTGGCGAAATCCATGCTTGTATCTGCTTGATTATTGATTTCATTAAAGGTCATCCAATATTTCACTTTATCTTTATAACGTTTCATGACTGTTTCAGAAAATTTAACGAAGAAATCAATACACTTCCGATTTCTAAAACCACCGTACTTTTTCACAAGATGATAAGGTAATTCAAAATGAGAAAGGGTGATAACAGGTTCGATATGATATTTTAATAATTCATCAAATAAATCATCGTAAAATTGCAGGCCTTCTTCATTTGGCTCCTGATCGTCCCCGTTCGGAAAAATTCTTGTCCAAGCAATCGAAGTTCGGAAACATTTAAATCCCATTTCAGCGAACAGTTTAATATCTTCTTTATAACGGGAATAGAAGTCGATTGCTTCATGGTTGGGATAATAGTAACCTTCTAATACACCATCCGTAATTTGCCGTGGAACACCGTGTCTTCCTGCAGTCATCACATCCGCAACACTTACACCTTTTCCGCCTTTATTCCAACCACCTTCAAGCTGGTGAGCTGCTACTGCCCCACCCCATAAAAAGTTTTCTGGTAAAACACTTTTTAACATCGTAAGTAAACCTCCATTTTAAAATTCTTGTCAATCATATTGGTTCATTATTAACAAGTGAAATAAGAAGACGATTTTTCTATGAAGAACCGTCTTCTTATACTTACCTTAGCGCAAAGTCATTATCATGGAACATTATCCGAGCCTAGTATCAAAGTACGGATTCTCCACCTTTTTCTTGCTCAACTAACTTCTTATCATATATTCGAATGAACGGAAGATATATGAGAAATGCTACTACACCACAAATTAATGATACAACTACTGCCATGATGTCTCCACCTGTTCCAATGAAAGCTCCGATCCCTATTGGAGTTGGCCATGGTACTTGTGCAATAAGCGGTGCAACAATGTGCAATTTGATTGCAAAATAACCAATTGTTGCTGTGGCCATAGGTGCCAAGAAGAACGGAATAGCCAAGTATGGATTATAAACAATCGGTAATCCAAACAATATTGGTTCATTAATATTAAAGATACCGGGAGCAAGGGATGCTTTTCCTAATATTCTTAATTGCTGTGACCTAGCTAAAAATGCAATGAAGATACATAATCCTAAAGTCGAACCGGAGCCACCCATAATGACAAATGAATTTTGGAACTCACCTGCGAATGGAATATTTGCTCCATTAATGTTTGCTTCCAAATTTGCCAAAGTAATTGGCGTTAGGAATGCTCCGATAATATTTGCTCCGTGGATACCTACGATCCAGAGAGCATGGATTAAGAAGTAAATAACCATTAATCCTAGCCAACTGCTTGCAATATGCGTAACAAAACTAAATGGTATAGCAACTACTTTAAATATATCCGTACCTAAAGCTACAAAAATACCATTGATGATTAAGATCACAAAAGCAACTAAAAATGCTGGGATTAATGCTGTGAACGATCTGGATACACCTTCCGGAACGGCTTCCGGCATTTTAATAATCCAATTTCGTTTTACACACATCCGATATAATTGGACAGCAATAACAGAAACAATAATGGCCGTAAATATACCTGAAGAACCTAAACGGCTTACACCACTATCCCCCATTTCCCAACCGAAAATAATATTAGTAGCATCATCAATTTTGTGTACAAGTGAAAATTTTCCATCGCCTGAAACTAATTGAGGGATCGTCATAAAGAAAGCAAACATTGATAGTAAAGCACCATTTAAAGGGTTTACATTTATTCCTTCTTCTTCAGCATATATTTTTGTATACTCATAACCAATAACAAGGTTGAAATATAATGCTAAAATTCCCATTGTTGCTTTATTCGCCAACATATACAAGTCACTAATTCTAAAGAAAGTGTTATCGAAAAAGCCTTGTAAAAATGTTAAAGTCTGCGGTAATACATTCAACACTAAGAACATTGACCCTACGATTGTAAATGGAATCGATGCCATCCCAGCAGCCATTACTGCCCGGACAAAACGAAAAGATGCAACTTTCCCCATTGGACCCATTAGATACTTTTCAAGAAAAGTAAATGCCTTATTTTGTTCTGACATAAAAACTCCTCTTTTCCGTTATTAATTAATAGCTTTTTCATATTCCTTGATACGTTGATAATGCTTATCTTCGTCATGCTTAATTTTGTTTAATCGATAAATTATGAAGGCGCTTAATAATATCCCGGTAATCAAAATAACTAAAATCAATATTTTTGACTTATTTTGATTTACTAAAAAAGGATATAATTGAGCAAAGGACGCAGAAAAACAAGTTAATAATAGTAAAATAACATTTGTAAAGAGCAAAGTTATAAAACAAAATTTTGTGTATATCGCATTATTTGTTGGGCTGCTATAGATCTTTACTTGTTCCGCAACACTCAATATTAAAATGATGATTAGCGCCAATGGTATAAAATATAGTGATGAATCACTAATTACCAATGAAATTAGCCAATATATATTTGTAAAAAAGAATATTGCGGTAACATATCTGACAAGTAAATACCGATTATAGTACATAGCTTTAAGACTTTGTTCTTTTTTGTTTTTTTCTAACAACACTCTTTCTTCGTAATTCATACAAATCCCTCATTTATTCATCTGGCTCTTCGTTACTTGTAGAACTTTTGCAACTGGCTAATTAAAAATTGAAAAAGGGAAATACGATGAAAATCATGAGTAACCAATGCTTGTTCTCACCACTAACCTAATAACCACTTTCAATGTATAAAAGGTTAATAGAAATGACTACCTTTAAAAAACTCTCTAAATCCATAAGCTTGTTGAATGACCACCCCCTTCCCCCTATATAATAAATTTTGGTAATGTCGGGTGAATCCATTGGAATAGCGAAGAACGAGTATTTAATGATAATACTTAAGTTCGCCCACAATTTTTCTTACAGGAACATGAACCTTAGCAGATTACTCTTTTGGAAGTTCTTGTAAGATTAAGTTTCCTAATTTTTCAACACCCATTGGAATTGGGATATATGCTTGCGGTGGGATGTTCACAACTGGCTTTCCTACCCGTTCACCGGCTTCCTTAAACTTTTGAAAATACATCTTTGTTTGAGGGCTAATTAAAAATAAATCAAATTCATTCTTCTCAATCATCTTATTACCTTCATTAGCTGAAACGGCATCCACTTCAATTTCAAGACCTTTTGTTTTTAAAAATTCCGTTGTCTTCTTTGCCATTAAAGAAGATGACATACCAGCTGCACAAATAATTAATGCTTTTTTCATAATAAATTCCTCCATTTTATTAAAGTTATTTAAACTTGCCTATAAATGTATTTTTAGAAAAATGGATTTTTGGGGTGTTAAGCATACCATGTTCTCCATAATTCCATTCATAGGACTTGATCATACATTTTTAAACAGAATAAAAATTGAAGCTTGATAATTTTTTAACTCTTTCGTAGTTCTCGTAGTTCCAGTTCATTCGTTTTTTTATAAAGTTCTATTATTTCTTTTGCAAGGTCGATAACTGTCATTGCATTCATTAAATGATCCTGTGCGTGAATGAGGATTAAACGAATCTCTACTTTTTCCCCACGAGCTTCCCCCTGAATAAGATCTGTTTGAAAACGGTGAGCGATTATCATGGCTTCGTTGGCTTCTTCAATTTTTTGTTCAGCTTTGTCAAACTCACCTGCTTTAGCAAAGTTTATTGCCTCCGCAGCTAAACTTCGAGCGTTTCCTCCATTTAGTATAATTTGAAAACTAATTTCTTCTATGTTCATCAAAATCACCCTTAAGTTATAAAATTATGGCTTCTCCACCATTTTTTGTAAAACACTAACTTCTGCTAGTGGAGCCTGGTTTTTTGTTTGAATTTGGTAGGAAAAGAGGGTGTGTCTATCAATTTCTGCTCCACATGAAAAAATTTAATACTGCCCTATTTTCAACACTTTATCCCTGATTTCCTGGTCTCAATACTACTCGAGTTGGAAATCCGCTGTGTTTCGGTAACTGTTATGCACTTCAACTTATATTTTTTTGGTTCGTCCCTACTGTATTGAACTTTATTAACTGTTTGGTGCTTCTCTTTATCAACTACCTGTCTTTATCTTAATATGAAAACGATTTCATGTTAATCCAAACTCTTTCCTAAGCGCAACGGAAAACATTACTACTAAAAATAAAACAACGGAAACTACCAAGTTGGTAATATAAGAGATAATATAAAAAAACTAATTGAGATTATTGTTAGATGTACATGGACAATTTGATTATTTTAAAAACGGTGCTTTTTATGGCTGAAATGAAGATGTTTAAAGTTTGAAGACCTAATATATTAGGCGCCTTCCAGAGATACGTCGGTTTATTTCTTCCGATCCCCATGAAGGCGCCTTAAAGCATTTTGCAGGTTACTTTTATTTTCTACAAGGAACGTAATTGTTCACATATGCACATTCTAAGACCTAACAATTTCCCATCCTGCATTCAAAAACTTGAGGATATACTGAGGATCCAAGTTTGAACAATGATGCAACTTTATGAGGTCCACTTTAGTTTTTTCACACTCATTCGCATATCTTGCCTTGATTGCCAACCGTTTAATTTCAATACTCACCCCTTAAGCTTTTGCCAATTCATAGATGGCTTGAGCGTAAATGGCAGTTGCTTTAAGCAAATCGTCCACATAGGCGTATTCATCTTTTTGATGCATGACATCTTCACGTCCCGGGAACATGGCACCGAATGCTACACCATGTTTTAATGCTCTGGCATATGTACCACCGCCAATAGCGAGGAGTTCTGCTTTTTCACCGGTTTGTTCTTCATAAACTTTTTGCAGCGTTAGGATTAACGGGTCGTCTGCTTTGACATAAGTCGGCTTAGAATCAGTGAATTCCGCCAATTGAAACCCTATTTCTTTTACCAATGCTTCAATTTTTGCTTTTCCTTTTTCAATATCAAAGGTGACCGGATAGCGCATAGTGCACCCAATCTTTCCACCGGTTTCTTTTTGGTAACTCATGATCCCCACATTGATAGTCAAGTCACCCGAAACGTCATCCGTATATTGAATATCGAATACTTCTCCACGGCTTTGGTCAAAAAATTGGGAAACAGTTGCGACAAATTTTGATCCGGATTCATCCAATTGAAATTCATTCAAAAATTTTGCCATAAAAATTCCCGCATTTTTGCCGTTTCGTGGTTCGGCACCATGGGCACTGACACCAATCAAGGTCAGGATCCGTTCCTTACCGTTTGTAGAAATATTCCCTTCTAAGTTCGCTTCATTAAGAAATGCTTGGTAGCTATGTTCGAGGTCAACCGTTTCATCTTGGACATGTACATGCACTTCCGCAAAATCAGGGACCATATTGTATCTGCGTCCGGATTGAAAAGATAATAATTCAATTTGTCCGGTGGCTTGTCCTTCCTGTGCCGGTTGAACGATATCAAAATTGGAAATTCCCTTTTCTGCATAAATAATTGGAAAATCCGCATCCGGGACAAATCCGATTGTCGGCATTTCTTCATGTTTAAAGTAGTGATCAACACAACGCCAGCCGCTTTCTTCATCAGTTCCAATAATCAACCGCACTCTTTTATTTAGTGGCAGACCTAATTCTTTTACAATTTTCATCCCATAATACGCAGCCATTGTCGGTCCTTTATCATCACTGGAACCGCGAGCATAAATTTTCCCGTCTTTAATCACCGCACCATACGGGTCAACACTCCAACCATCTCCCTCCGGTACCACATCGATATGACCTAAGATACCAAGAAGTTCTTCTCCTTGACCCATTTCCAGATGGCCGGCCAAATTACCGACATTCTTACTTTTGAATCCATCTTTCTCTCCCAAATCAAGAATATATTCCAGAGCTTTCTTAATTCCCGGTCCGAGGGGAGCATCTGCTGTTGCATGCTCTTCATCGAGTACACTTTTGATTTGTAAAAAACCTTGTAAATCTTTAATCAAGTCATCCTTTCTTTTTAGGACTTCATCCAGCCATTGAATCTCACTCATGATGTCATTCCACTCCTTTTTAATCCCGATTAATACTATACTATTTTACTCCTTTATTAGAGAATTTAAAATGAAGGGATTAAATATTTGAAGCAAATTAATAGGATGCCGATTTTATATTGCCTTTTTTTTTCTTATGATAATGAGGCTAATACCATAAAAGCAGCAACCATCAAATGATTGAGTAGTCTTGTCGGCAAAATATGGTGTTTGTCGCCTTAAAATGGTGACAAGATCGGGTTCCGTCGTCAAAATTGAGCTTTTTTCACTTCAAAGTGGCGACGAGAATAGGGCTCGTCGTCAAAAAATTGAGTTTTTCGCCCAAAAAAGGTGACGAGATTGAGGCTCGTCGTCAAAATAGAGCTTTTTCCACTTCAAAATGGTGACGAAAACGGGGCTCGTCGTCAAAAAATGGAGTTTCTCGCCTCAAAATGGTGACGAGAATAGGGCTCGTCGTCAAAACAGAGCATTTTTCACTTCAAAGTGGCGACGAGAATAGGGCTCGTCGTCAAAATTGAGCTTTTTTCACTTCAAAGTGGCGACGAGAATTAGTCTCGTCGCCAAAAAATTGAGTTTTTCGCTCAAAAAAGGTGACGAGATTGAGGCTCGTCGCCAAAAAATTGAGTTTTTCACCCAAAAAAGGTGACGAGATTCGGTCTCGTCGCAAAAATAGGGCATTTTTCACTCCAAAATGGTGACGAGATTCGGTCTCGTCGCCAAAACAGAGCATTTTTCACTTCAAAGTGGCGACGAGAATAGGGCTCGTCGTCAAAATTGGGCTTTTTTCACTTAAAAACGGTGACGAGATTGAGGCTCGCCGTCAAAAAATGGAGTTTCTCACCCCAAAATGGTGACGAGAACGGGTCTCGCCGCCAAAATTGAGCTTTTTCCACTTCAAAGTGGCGACGAGGTTGGCTTTCGTCGCCAAAAACAAGCATTTTTCACTTAAAAAAGGTGACGAGATTGAGGCTCGTCGTCAAAATAGAGCATTTCCCACCTCAAAATGGTGACGAGAACGGGTCTCGTCGTCAAAATTGAGCTTTTTTCACTTCAAAGTGGCGACGAGAATTAGTCTCGTCGCCAAAAAATTGAGTTTTTCGCTCAAAAAAGGTGACGAGATTGAGGCTCGTCGCCAAAAACAAGCATTTTTCACTTAAAAACGGTGACGAGATTGAGGCTCGTCGTCAAAAAATGGAGTTTCTCACCCCAAAATGGTGACGAGAACGGGTCTCGTCGCCAAAACAGAGCATTTTTCACTTCAAAGTGGCGACGAGAATAGGGCTCGTCGTCAAAATTGGGCTTTTTTCACTTAAAAACGGTGACGAGATTGAGGCTCGTCGTCAAAAAAGAAAGTTTTTCACCCAAATACGACGACGAGAATTGATCTCGTCGCCAAAAACAAGCATTTTTCACTTAAAAACGGTGACGAGATTGAGGCTCGTCGTCAAAAAATGGAGTTTCTCGCCTCAAAATGGTGACGAGAACGGGTCTCGCCGCCAAAATTGAGCTTTTTCCAACCCAAAATGGTGACGAAAACGGGTCTCGTCGCCAAAACAGAGCATTTTTCACCCCAAAATGGCGACGAAAACGAGTTCCCCGATTTATTGGTTTTCCATGGTACAATACCTAAGTGTCCTTTTTCTCTCTTTGGGTGTTTCTTACTATGTCATCATTACATTTCAAATTTTTTTCAGATTCGTATAAAATAATTATATAAACCAAATTCCGTACAGCGTCTCATAATTTGTTCTGAAAGCTAAAATCATAGTAAATTGATGAACAGACTTCACAATGTTTCAGTTTTACGTTAAGGCGAATACGCAAAAGATTGTTGACAATACTTTAAACAGCTGCATTTATATCACGTGCGGAATATGGGATAGAAAGGAGAGCGTATGATGAATCAAGTACCGGAGATTACTTTAAATGACGGACTTACTTTACCGGTTATTGGTCTGGGTACATACAAATTAAAAGGTAGTATGGGTGTCAATGCCATCACGAGCGCAATCAACATCGGTTATCGCTTAATTGACAGTGCCTATAACTATGAAAACGAAGGGACGGTTGGTGAGGCTGTTCGACGTAGTTCTGTTCCAAGGCAGGATCTTCTCATTACATCCAAATTGCCTGGTCGCTATCAATCCTATGAACTAGCTATTACAGCCATCCAAGAATCTTTATATCGTGCTCATCTCGATTATTATGATTTATATTTAATTCATTGGCCAAATCCAAAACAAGACAAATATGTTGAAGCTTGGCAGGCATTAATTGATGCAAAAAAATGGGGATTCATTCGGTCCATCGGTGTTTGTAATTTTTTACCGGAACATCTTGAACGTTTAGAGAAAGAAACCGGTATCAAACCAAGTATTAATCAAATTGAATTACATCCATTTTTTAATCAGGAACAACAAAGAAAATATCATCAAGAACATCATATTATAACCGAATCATGGAGCCCTCTAGGGAGAGCCAATGCTGTTCTCGAAAATGAAACCATAAAAGAAATTGCAAACCGCCACCAAAAGACCGTATCTCAAATTATTTTACGTTGGCATTATCAATTAGGGGCAATTTCTATACCAAAATCGGCTTCACCAGAGCGGCAATTGGAAAATCTCTCTATTTTTGATTTTTCCTTAGATGAATCAGAAATGAAAATGATTAATGGACTAACAAGGCCGGATGGCAGGTTGCAAAACCAAGACCCGGCCATTTATGAAGAATTTTAATCATCTCGATAAATAATTGTTAACTATATCCATAAAACTTTAAAAACTTAGTTATGCCGATATCCAAAAGATGCATGGAAAAAGCAAGTCCATGCACTTTTAATATTTAGAGTGCGATTTATTAATGTTTTATTCATTGCCGTTCTCTAATCCCTGTAAACAAAAACAACTAATTTTTCCCATAATATATAAATTTCATTCGATGATTAGCACCAAAATGTTATTTTGAAAGATTTAAGACTAATAACACATTACCTAATTTTACCATGAAAAAATCGGAAATTTTCGGGTTTTAACTTAGCAGCGAGACCAGTCTCGTCAACAAAAATATAGAGTTTCTCACTTCAAAGTGTTGACAAGATTGGATCTCGCAGATAAAATATGCAATTTTCAGAGGCTACGAAAAAACCGCTCGAAATAAGTCTAAGAACACAATATAAGTACGATTAACCACAATGATACGTCTATATATGGATGTAATTGAATATTTTGCTCTTTTTCATTGGATTATAATCTTCACTCAGAACTGGACGATTTTCGGCTTGGTCGACAAAAATAAGAATTTCCCTCGCAAGAAACAAGATTGCTTACTTACCTTTCTTTAGAAAATCCAATAATTTAGGATTACCTGCCCATAAGGTCCAATGATTATCAGCGTAAATAATGGCTTCTGATTCACTACCTAATTGATAGTGGCTAGGCAGATACATCGGTATATCCTTTTTCCCCAATAAATAATCGAGCACATATGGATTTTGCTGTTTTGCTTTTTTCAGAAGTTGTTTTGCCTTATTCGTCACACCATTTTGTAAAAGTTCAATCAACACTAAATTATAGGCTCCGTTTGCTGTTGTTGTTTCGTTATATTTCTTTAAGAGAGCCTCTGCTTTTTTAAATAATCCCGATTCCACATAGACAATAAATAACTCGTAGCGAGCACCTTGATTATCATTTGGATTTAATTCTAAGAGGTCTTCATACTGGCGAATCGCCTCTTCAAACCGTTCATTTTCATGTAAGAAATCAGCATAATTGAATTTCGCTCTCATATAAGGTCTAGTACTAACAATTCCCCAGAAGTATCCCTTATTTTCTTTAATAAAATCTTTTCCTAGTTCTTTTTCTCCAACCTCTATAGCCTTTAGTAGTAGTTGCTCTTCCTTAAGCGGATTTAGTTCCAATTCAGCTAAAATATTATAAGCATCCGGAATGTTCGGATATAATTTTAAAGCTTTTTTTGCCAATTCTATTCGCTTTTTACCGGTTGAATCGTAAGCATCATATATTAAATCCTGTGCTTTTTCCTTATTGGATAAAGGTTTCTTGACACTTTGTTGATTTACTTGTTGATTTAAAAATGTTTGGATATCATCCATTGTTTCAAAATCTCGATTGCTCGTTTCATTTTCCAATCTCAGAAGTTCTCGCTCCATGCTAAATCTCGAATTGATGAAGGAATCCTCTTCCTCGGCAAAGTTCTCCACCAAAAATTCATCATCGCCCTCATGTTGAAAATCGTCATACATTTCATCAGCACTATTAGCAAGTTTTTCCTCCAGTTCATCCAATTCTTCTTTGAGTACCTTTTCCATATCTCGGTACTTGGCAGATAAACTACTGCTGGAAATTTCAAACTCCTCAGCTAATTCATTTTGCGTAACCCATTCTCCATAAGGAATGAATTGATCGATTAAATATCTTAATGTCGCAACATAGACACTTGGTTTCATAACTTTCGGATTTTTCTTCAAACAATATTGGTGCCAGAGGTAGACACCCAACTTTATAATGACTTCATCATATATATCTTCCATATAATCCTGAAATTCTTGGGCAACTTCTAAATGTTTTGGGGATAACCATTCTAAATCTTCTGCAGCTGGATTTGGACCAAATATAAAGAAATGAAGGATTTCAGGATAAAAAGTAGATAAAAATTCGTTTGGATTCCCTTCGTCACTTTTTTCAAATAGTTGATATACCCCTTTCTTGACTTTTTCTGTTAAACCAGCCGGTAAATCAATAAATGAAGTAAAGAAAATAAATATTTCACCTGCAGGCAAGAGAATACCAACCACAATTCCACCCGTTTCTACCGGATGGTCCTCCAGTACCTTCACTTTTTTTATTTCATTAGTAAAAATATCTTTTAGCGTTAACAGCTGATTTTCATCTTGCTCTTCAATGATGGCAACGGAAGGTTTTGCTTGACTCCATGTTGGTAAAATATTCCTTATCCTTGGACGATTCCATTTCGAACCTTTTTTATCAATAAAATGTTCAAGTATTGTTTTTCCATATATTTCAAAATCGGTAATCGCCCATACTAATGTAAAAAAGTAAAACATCTCAAGAGCTTCCTCGGGAATATTCAAGTCTTCTATCCAATCTGCAATGAATTCATTCACTTCTTCTTCATAATTTTCAAGTGCAAACTTAAGAAGATCCACCTGTACATTCATTAATTCCTTCTCTATTAAAGATTCCATCGTAATAACATTACTCTTTCCACAGCAGTTCTTATATTTCTTTCCACTGCCACACGGACATAAGTCGTTCCTACCTATTTTTTTCATTGCACTTCATCCTTTAATTGTTACTGAGTTTACTTTAAATTTAGTATACAATTATATACATTTGATTTGAAGGTATGTAATCCATTTTAATTAAACAAATACGCCTCTTTTTAATCAATAAACCGTTAGCAACCAACGAAACAAATATGATAGTTTACATTTTGTCTAGTTTTGTTATTCTTTGTAGATAACTTTATTTTTTATCCTTTTTTTAAAAGTAACTTCATTCTAACATATGGTAATAGTTTTTTTAAATAGAAACAAATAAGCTATTTAACAATTATGTAAACTAATTTTAAAAGTAAAACTATAGTTCTCGACATACTAGAACAAAAAAACCTTTTCTAAAAGTAAACCAAAAGTGCTTAAGATCCTAGTTTATACTCAATCACTATGAATCAGTTACTGCCAGAAACGGGAAGTATGATTCGAACCAGTTGAGAAATAAGCTTCTCTTTGAAGAAAAATTTTTTCAAATAAAATAGACCAGCCGCTATGACTGGTCTTTCATTATTTATTCGGTTATCCAAATTTCAATCCTCATATTGGTTGTGACACCCTTATCATTTAAATTCAGAAATACCCTTTACAGAAGTAAATAAACAAAAAGCTAAAAAAACAAAAAACTCTAGAATATCCACCAAATATGTATGGTGGAGACGGTGGGAGTCGAACCCACGTCCAGAAATATCGGCACTTAAGCGTCTACGAGTGTAGTCGATATATTGGCATTTCGCGATTCACTCGGCCTATCGACAGGCTCTGTGAACGCTAGTCTGATTGTTCTCTTCCTTCGCCTTCAGACGGCAGGCAACCGGCGTATCCCACTCAGATGAGCCCCTGACCCTACCACGTGGGCGATGGAGGGAGGAGCAGCTTTGCGCTTATTAGGCAGCTAAAGCTAAGTTATTGTTAGATTTGCCAGTTATTATTGGCGTGGCGTTATTTACGAGCTCGCCGACTCGACTCGCAGCTTAAGCTCGACCTATCCCTGTCGAATCCTTAACGTCCCCATGTTGTATAGGTTAGTTATGGAATAGTTTTTACTTAGCTACTATTCAATTGTTTTTTGTCGCTGGTCTTTCCTTGCGACATCTTTATTATAGCAAAAACAACTAAAAAAACAAATGGAATGTTTTGTTTCAGTTTACATCTTTTGTCTTTCCCGGAATGCTCGTTCAATATCCCGTTTTGCTTCTTTCTTCTTCAAGTCTTCTCGTTTATCGTATTTTTTCTTACCTTTAGCCAAAGCAAGCTCGACTTTAGCAAAACCGTCCTTCAAATAAATTTTTAACGGAACAAGGGAATATCCGGATTCTTTCGTTTCACCAATTAATTTATTAATTTCTTTTCTATGCAAAAGCAATTTCCTTGTTCGCAGCGGGTCATGATTATAGCGGTTCCCCTGCTCATATGGGCTAATGTGCATATTGTGTAAGAACACCTCGCCCTTTTCAATCCGGGCATATGCATCTTTTAAATTGGCACGACCTGCACGAATGGATTTAATCTCTGTTCCTTGCAAGACGATTCCGGCCTCATAGGTTTCCTCAATAAAATAATCATGAAAAGCTTTTTTGTTTTGGGCAACGATTTTCCCTCTACCTTTTGGCATAGTGCATTCCCCCAGTAACCATTTATTTTAGCAAAAAACGGGGAGAAAAGCAATTTGTGATGGAAGCAAATTTTCTTTGAGAACATTTAAGCATTTTCAAACGGGTTTATCTTTAACTTTATAAGAAATATGCAATTTTGTAACCAATCAAATTTTAAATAGGCACAGCCCCTCTCCTTTGGACCGTACCTAAAATGATTCCTACGAGATTTGGTGAAATATAAGCTAAAATGTCCAACATCGCCATACTTGGACCGCACACACAATGATTCCTACCTTGTTTTTTTCTTTTTCCGTTTTGCACTAGGAGCATTCTCATAAAATTTCTTTTTCTTCTTCGGTTTCTTATCTGAGCGACTGTCTCCGTTTTTGCTACCGTTCCGCGGTTTTTTATTCGGATTGGCAACAACGATTTTTGGCGCTTCTTTTCGCTCCGAACGTCTCGTGGACTTCATGCCGACAACTTCAAAATCAATCGAACGTTCATCTTTATTAACATTAATCACGCGAACAGTAATCTCATCGCCAATTCGGAAAACATTACCGGTTCGCTCGCCAATCATCGCATATTGCCGTTCATCATAATGATAATAGTCATCGGTTAAGTAGCTAACATGGACGAGTCCTTCAATCGTATTCGGCAGTTCAACAAATAGACCAAAGTTTGTTACGGAACTAATAATGCCATCGAACTCCTCACCGATTTTATCCAACATAAATTCGGTTTTCTTCAATTCATCGGTTTCGCGTTCAGCATCGACTGCACGCCGCTCCATTTTTGATGTATGCTCGGCGATTTCCGGTAACATCGCATCCCATCTTGCCTGAGTGGCCGGGTCAATTTTTCCATCAATTAAATACGTCCGAATCAAGCGATGAACAATTAAATCAGGATACCGGCGAATCGGTGAAGTAAAATGGGTATAAAACTCGGTTGATAATCCAAAATGGCCCAAATTTTCCGGGTAATATTTCGCCTGTTGCATCGAACGGAGCATTACCGTATTAACGACCATTTCTTCCGGTTTGCCTCGGACTTCATCGAGAATTTCTTGTAACGCACGAGGATGAACGGAATTGGCTTTTCCCCTTACAATCAAGCCGAAATTCGTGATAAACTCAAAAAACCGCTGTAATTTATCCTCTTTCGGGTCTTCGTGAATTCGGTAAATAAAAGGTACCTCGAGCCAATGGAAATGTTCGGCAATCGTTTCATTGGCGGCTAACATAAACTCCTCAATTAACCGTTCAGCAACCGACCGTTCCCTTGTGACGACATCAGTCGGGTGTCCTTCTTCATCAACCAACACTTTTGCTTCTTTAAAATCAAAATCAATCGCTCCCCGGTTCATCCGTTTATGACGTAAAATGGAAGCCAACTCTTCCATTAATTCGAACATAGGGACAATCGGCTCGTATTTTTTCCGAATTTCTTCATCTTTATCGACTAAAATTTTATTAACGTCCGCATAAGTCATCCGCTCCGTTGTCTTAATCACACTTTGAAAAATTTCGTGACTGACAACTGTGCCATGTTCATCAATCTCCATTTCACAAGATAATGTCAGGCGGTCAACGTGTGGATTCAAAGAACAAATGCCGTTCGACAGACGATGGGGAATCATCGGAATGACCCTGTCAACCAAATACACGCTTGTCCCTCGTTCAAACGCTTCACGGTCAATCGGGCTTCCTTCCGTTACATAATGGCTGACATCGGCAATATGGACGCCTAATTTGTAATTACCATTTTCCAATTTCGTCACGGTAACCGCATCATCCAAATCTTTTGCATCAGCACCGTCAATCGTTACAATCACTTGGTCGCGGAGATCACGGCGGTTTGCCAGCTCACTTTCGGTAATGATATCCGGCGTGTTTTGAGCTTGCTCCATCACCTCATCCGGAAATTCCATAGGCAATCCATGTTTATAAATGATCGATAAAATATCAACCCCCGGGTCATTTTTATGCCCAAGAATTTGGACGACTTCCCCTTCCGCACTCATTCGGCCTTCCGGGTAAACGGTAATGTTGACAACAACCTTATGTCCTTCCACTGCCCCCATCGAAGCTTCTTTTGGGATAAAAATATCTCCGTTAAATTTTTTATCATCAGGAATGACAAAACCGAAATTCGCACTTTGTGTATAGGTACCGACAATTTGTTTGGTTCCTCTTTCTAAAATACGAATAATGGTTCCTTCTCTTCTCGCTCCGGAACTCTGTTTTGTAACCCTTGCAAGCACCAAGTCACCATTTAAAGCGGTATTTGTTTCACCGGGGGGAATAAAAATATCATCCATGCCGGGTTCTTCCGGAATAACAAAAGCAAAACCTTTTGCATGTCCGGAAACTCGTCCGCGAATCAGGCTCATTTTTTCGGGAAGTCCGTAGCGGTTGCTTCGTGTCCGAACAACGAGACCCTTTTCTTCCATGTATACCAGTGTTTTGACAAAATCTTTAAATTCACTGGAGTCATTAATTCCGAGAGCAGCTTCCAACTCACTTACCGTCAGCGGTTTATAAGCTTCTTCTTTCATATAATCAAGTAATTTTTCAACTAAGGCTAGCTGTTCCAAAGTAAATACCTCCTTTCGATTTTTTTATTCTTTCCAATCCAAGCTATTTAAAAACTGAAGGATATCTTCATGCAATTGTTCTCTTTCCTTATCCAATGTAATCACATGACCCGACTCTTCATACATCTTTATTGATTTCTCCGTTGACTCCACTTCATTATAAATAATTTTTGCACTATCAATATTCACCATTTGGTCATTTTTTGCCTGTACGATAAATATCGGGGCATAGATCATATCGATATTTGTTTTCACCTCATCGACTAACTGCTCATTTTCCTTCAATAATTGCTGCAGTTCTTTAGAATCGAATGCACTCATTTCTTTTTCAATTTGTTCTTTCGTTTTTCCTTCTTTTTCCTTAAATTCTCTGGCAAATTGTAAAACACCTTGATAGAGTACATCTTTATTTTTAAAATATATCGGGGCACACATAGGAACAATCCCTTTTACCGGTTTCGAGTATCCAAGTTTTAAAGAAAAAAGTCCGCCAAGGGAAAGACCGGCAACCGCTATTTCATCATGACCCATATTTTTTAAATCATTGTATGCTTGGACGACATCTTCCCACCAATCATCCGGAGTATATTTCAATAGTTCTTCCGGTGCTTTCCCGTGCCCGCGATAAATCGGTGCGTGGCAAGTATATCCATGTTTCTCAAGTGCTCTTCCCAGCATTCGAACATCGGCGCTATTCCCGGTAAATCCGTGCAATAGTAAAACAGCTCTTGGACCTCTATAAAACGTAAAAGGCTTTGGTGCAACGATTTTCAATTCCATTCTTCCTCTCTATGTACAAACAACTACTAGTATTTTTTACGAAAAAAGATAAAGTTAAACTCTGGAAAATGAAACTTCCACTTAAACGGGGAGATAATTTCCTGAATTCAGCTTACAAAATCTTAAGGTAAAAGTAAAACAAAGTGCAAAGCCTCTCTCTAAAAGAAAAAATCCTGACCAATTGCGGCCAGGAATCGATTTATTCATTAATAACCAAAATAAGCAAGTAAAATGGTCAATACGAAAAAGATGATTGAAAGGACAATTGTAATCCGTTGAAGAACTAAATCCATTCCACGGGCTTTTTGTTTACCGAATAATTGCTCAGCACCACCGGAAATAGCACCTGACAAACCCTCACTTTTCCCTGATTGCAACAGGACAACAGCAATTAAAGCAAGGCAATCAATAACTAGTAATACAATTAAAAAAGTATGCACACGTCTACCTCCTAAAGGAACATAACTATTATTAATGTAGCATAAATGTGTGATAAAAACAATTGCAACATGAATGTGTCTGTACTTTTTAGGTAAAGACACATTCGTTTTACACTTAAAAATTTTTAAGGAAAATTATAACATGTCACAAAAAGATACAACTATGAACCTGTCTGTACAATATAAGATTGTTTCATTTTTCACTTAAAATTTTATATTTGTCACTAGAAAGAAACAGTAAAGGAGAGAGAACTAGAACGGTTCTCCCTTCGTTTTCATCCAATAATATCTCTCTTATTATAGCCGATTACACCCATTATTGAGACAATAACTGATCCAATCGTGATTGCAATGGTTGATGACCAGACGAAATCCTCCAGCGGCATATATGGTACGAAATGGAAAACAGATAATTTTTTCACCCATTCCGGTAAGTCAAACAAATCCCCAACATAGATAATTAAGAAGCAATAAACGACATAAAACCAAGTTAGTCCCGTTATTTTCGGCTTTAATCCGATTAATAGTGTTGTTAATGCTACTAGAAACCAAATTGCCGGTAGATAGACATAAGCTGACAGGAAGATGGTGCCTGTATCCAACTCATCCGTTAACACCCAAGAACCAACCGACCATAAACCAGTGGCAATAAATGTCTGCATCAAAAAACTTGTTATAATTGCTAAACCTAAATAACTGCCCAATAATTTATTCCTGGATACTGCTCGACTATAGATAAGTTCTGTTTGATATTTGCTTTCTTCACTCCTTACTTTTATAATCGTCATAACAACCGGGATAGAGGCAATCATGGACATAATCCCCATAAGTAAAGAAATAAAAGAATCCCTCATCGATGTTCCCGAGTCTCCCTGTAAATAGACCTGTAAAATTTCCATATCGGCAAAATATGTTTCTAGTTCCCCTAATATCGATCCAAATGAAGCACTAAGAACAAAGACACCAATGCCCCAAGCAATAATATTTGTTCTCTGCAATCGAAAAGCAAGACCAACTGGTGTTTGCAGGAAGGTTGAAGCATGTATTTTCCCTTTTCGTTCCGGTAAAAAACCTGCCCCCATATCTCGAATCGAATTTAAGTAAAAAGTGAGACCAATTAGTACAACTAACAAAAGCAGTAATAACAGCACCGGCCACCAATGATTTTCTACAAAAACATCGGTACGAACAGCCCAGCCAAGTGGAGAGACAAGAGACAAGCCTTCCTGCCCGGTATCACCGATGGCTCGAATCAAATAAAAAGTAATCATTGCAGCAAATGAAAAACCAGTTGCTCCACGTGACGTTTCTGAAAGCTGGGCAAACAAAGCTGTAAACCCTGCAAAGGTAAGACCGGTCACCCCAAGAATTGCGCCATATAAAAATGTCCCTTCCAAATCCATCCCTTCCAAATTTAATAAAGATAAGCTTGCACCTACAAGAACTGTGAGGATACCGTTAAGCATCACTGCCATAATGAGACTCGCAGATAAATAGGATAGTTTTCCAACCGACAAGGCACGTACTAACTCCATTTGCCCATCCTCTTCATCCGCTCTCGTTGCCCGGCTAACAAGCAAAATATTCATGACCGCCACCGCAATTAAAGTGAAAATCAACATTTCATTGGCAAAAATGGATGCTGTATTGTAGTCCGCTGCATCATATCCGGGACCAAGCATGGCAATCATCGCCGGGTTATCCATCGTAAGAGCATAGGCCATTATATCTTGCTCAGATTTATATACACCCGGATATGCGGACGCAACTGCCAATGTCACAATAACAAGGCTCAATAACCAAGCAACGATTTTAAAACGGTTTTGTTTTGAAATTAATTTTGTAATTGGTCCGGTCCCTTTAAAAAGATTTTCAAGCATGGCCAGCACCCCCAGCTTGCTTAGTTTCCTTATAGTGGCGCATAAACAAGTCCTCTAATGTTGGTGGCATACTTTCAAATTTTACTATGCTGAAGGAACTAAGATACCGGATCACTTCACCAAGTTTTTCCGTATCTACTTGAAAATTCCATTCCTGATTATGGTTTGTGACTTGATGAACACCCGATATTTTTTCTAAATTTGTAATCGGTTCTTTTGTCACAACAGTGATTTTCGTTCGAGTAAGATGCCGCAATTCTGTTAATGTACCGGTTTCAATAATTTTACCTTGACGAATGATTCCTACCTTATCACAAACCTTTTCCACTTCTGATAAAATATGACTTGATAAGAAAACTGTTTTGCCATTTGCTTGCACTTCTTTTATACACTCCTGAAAAGTATGTTCCATCAATGGATCAAGTCCTGAAGTTGGTTCATCTAAAATATATAAATCCGCATCACGACTGAAGGCTGCCACAAGAGCTACTTTCTGCCGGTTCCCCTTTGAATAAGAGCGGCATTTTTTCTTCGGATCCAGTTGAAACCTATCGATAAAAACATCCCGCCGTTTCTTATCCACCTGTCCATTCATTTTCAAGAGAATGTCAATTACCTCTCCTCCCGTCAAGTTTGGCCAAAGATTTACATCTCCGGGTACATAGGCAATTCGCTTATGAATTTCCACCGCATCCTTCCAAGTATCTTTCCCAAAAATCTTTGCCGTTCCCGATGTCGGTTTTAACATACCGAGAAGTGTCCGAATTGTCGTTGATTTTCCTGCTCCGTTCGGCCCAATAAACCCGTAAATTTCCCCTTCGTTTACTTGTAAGTTAATCTGATCCAAGGCAGTAAACTTCCCAAATTTTTTCGTTAAATCAATGGTCTGCAGAATGGTCATTATAATCCTCTCCTTTAAAATGGAAGGTGAATTCTAGCGCTAAGAAAGTTACATTACAAAATTTTCGCCCCGTAGGTTTTGAAATATTTTAATCTATATATTTCATAATATATCTAAAACCAATAAATTGCAACCAATTTATGAAATATTTTTATTGTTTTATTTCAAATTTATGATTAAACTAATATTGAGGTGAAAATGGATGGACGGATTCGAAAGACGTCGGGAATTAAAAAAAAGAAATATACTGGATACAGCATTAAACTTGTTCCTGACACATGGCGTTCAAAAAGTATCTATTGCGGAAATTGCTAGTAAGGCAGCTGTTTCCCAAGTAACGATTTATAATTACTTTGAAAGTAAAGATAATTTGGTCCATGAAGTCATTATTTATTATGTCGATCAAGTATGGAAAGATTATGAACAATTATTCAACAGCTCCCTTCCGTTTTACGAGAAGGTAAAACAAATCATTTTCAATAAAAAAGAAATTGCCGCCCACATTCATGAAGATTTTTACCGATACATTATGAAGGAATATGCTAAAGAAAAGAATTATATCGAAAAACTATTCAATGAAAAAGTACTTCCACGGTTGATTGAATTATTTAATCAAGGAAAAAAGCAAGGCTATATTGACCCAGGTTTATCCATTGAAGTCATTCTTCTTTATATTCAAATGTTCAAGGAATTTTTTCAACGGAAAGATGTGTATCAAGTCGCTCTACCCCTAACGGAAGAATTAACGACTCTTTTCTTTTATGGAATGTATGGAAAAAGAGATGGGAAGGTAAATGAAAAACTGTAAGAGATTATAAAAAGCCCGCGATATTCACGGGCTTTTTAGCTTTTATTTTGAATCCAAACCAAATTTCCGTCTTCGGTAGGCAACTAAGAGAATGGAAGCCGCTAAAAGAAGTAAGAAACCTGTAACCATTAGATTAATAAGATTGGTTGCTGTTTCCGGTAGTACCCCATTTCCATTTTTGCTATCACCGGCTACATTTTTTTCATCTGTATGTTCAAATGCAGCAAACGTACCAGGTTGATTAATGGCTGCGGTCACTTTTCCATCTGCATATTCGCCGCCAATCAGTCCCCATTTCTGTCCATTCCAGTTACGAATTTTTATATCCGCCAGCTGTCCTACATTTTTCGCTTCTACTGCCAATGTCATTGTTATACCTTCAAGAAACGATTTAATGAGCTTTTCCCCTTGTTTCACTGATAATTTGTATACATTACTTAAGGATTTTGCTACTCGCTCCTGTCTCTCAATGCTTATCACTGCATTTCCTCGACCGGCGAAAACAGAAGCCGGTATATCAAGAACAATATCGCCCTTTTGAATCGTTAACACGAGACTTTTTCGCTTCATTTTTTCTATTTGTGCTTCAGTGAGATGAATTTCAAGCGATTCAAGTTTCGCCTGATTATTTAAATCCAGTACGATATTTCCCTTTCCATTGACTTTATCAAAAACAGAATCATTAATCATTGCCATCTTTCCATTCAAAACAGGCTCGACAACTTGTTTATTGGTTGAAATTGGTACACCCGGATCGTTGTCTTCCTTGCCGCCGTTATTATTTTGCCCATCACCAGGTGTTTCTGGTTCTTCAGGTCCAGCAGGTATTTCCGGTGTTTCCGGTTCAACGATTTCCCCTTCTTTTGTTACCACACTCCAGATTTTTGAACGGGACTTGCCGCCAAATTCATCAGATGATTCAGCATACCAAAAGTATTCCTTTTCCGGTTCTAACCCGTTCCATAGTACTGTGGCAACCTCTCCGCTTGTAACGTTCTCGACCTGATCTATTAATTTGTTCGTATACACATTCACTTCGACATAATCGGTTGCAACTTTTTTCGTTTGCGCCGTCATGTCAAATGGAATGATAAATTCGTCTTTTTCAGGAAATTCTTCCGGATTGTAGTAATTATAATCATCCATATAAGGCGAATAGGTTTGTACATATATTTGGTTCGCATCCATATCAAAATTTAAAATTCGCATATATCCTTGACCGCCTTCCGGACCACCTTGATAGTCGGCTAACATTTGGTAAACCGTCCTGTCACTGGCACCATCGCCATTATCATCAATTGGATCAATAAGCGTTTGTGCATTATGATAATGACCGGAAAGAACAGCGATGACATTTTCATTTGGTAGGACGACTTTTTGAAAAATTTCATTTCCGATTGGGCTGCGACTGCCACTGGCAAGTAAATACTCGTGAAAGTTTAAGATGGCGATTCGGTTTGGATGGTCTGCCAACACTTGATTCATCCAGTCAATACCTTCCTCATCCACACCCCAGCCCATATAAATCATAATAAAATCAATTCCGTTCACTGATAGTAAATCATAATGGCCTCGGTTATTTAGGTACGATTCCCCGTAGTAGGAACGATTCTCAAAACGGTCGGCACCAAAAAATTGGTAATAGTTATCATAGTTAATTGTCTTTTGATCGACATCATGATTACCAGCCAATACACCATATGGAATATTTGCTTCATCCAACACTTTCATTGAGCGATCAGCCACATCCCACTGGGCCATGTCATCATATTCATCGACTAAATCACCGGTATGAAAGACATACTCTATGTTTAATGCATTCCGATTTTCTGCAATCCATTTCACTTGTTTTTCATAAATATATGGATAGCTTTCCGAATAATATTGGGTATCCGACATCCAAACAAATGAAAAATCTTCTCCTTGTTTGGCAACTTGGTCTTGGACGATAACACTAATTTTGTCATCCTTCACATATTCTCCGGCTTTTACTTTGCCAACCAGCTGGAATGACTCGTTACCGGCAATGGTGGAGACGAGTGCATCCCATTGTTCTGTAGAATGATTCCACGCATACATCGTCACTTTACGACCGGAAAGCGAGGAACCGTTCCAAACCACTTCCACTTCATCATCGACATCAACAGCTTCTTCTACCGTAATATCAAAACGGTGGTAAGGAAATTCTGTCATAGACTCAGTGGCAAGCTCCGTTCCGTCATTCTCGAATAGTTTGCCGGTTTCTTCTTCAGTAAGAACCCTTTCACCTATAGGTAAGAAGCCTTCTGGTGGTTCCGTACTTGATGTATTTTGCGATATTTTGATCTGTTTATAGTCGTCTGCCGTATATTGATATCCTTGATAGAAGGCCACGTTCATCGTATCTCCTGTAGGATCATTAACACGGACAGACAGCTTGGCACTTGTTGCATCCGGGTCATTTTCCATCCATTCCGGCAATGTTGGATGCTCGTCTACTACCTTGAACTCTACTGTTTTTGTTGTGCTATTCCCTGCTGCGTCAGTGGCAGTATATACGACCTTATGGATTCCCGATTGTAACTGAGCGGATGATGTTTCATACGGAAGTGTGATTGCTTTTCCATCAAAAGTCGCAGTTACTTTTTCCACTTCACTTGTCACATCATCCACATGCGCATCAATGGTAAATTTCCCTTTGTATTCTTTAGCATTTTCAACGGTCGGTTTAATGATCGGACCTGTATTATCAGTGATTACTTCTGTTTTTATTTCCTTATCATGAAGAACGGCTTTTATTTCATGTTTTCCGTCCTTAACACTTGCCGTATTGAATAAAAATGCTTTCGAAGTAAATTTCTCTTGGTCAATTGTGAATGTGAAATCATATACACTCTTCATCCCTGCACTATCCCCAACGGAGTATTCGACGGTTGGATCTCCATAATTCGGATCGTAAATCGTCGTCCCGTCAGCCAACACAAGCCGGACATTTTTAATATAAAAATCATCTCTATTTTCCGTCGATGTTTCATCAAAAGGACTTACTTTATTTCCAGTACGAATCGTAATCACATTTTCACCCTGCTTCAAATGGTCCGGCGAAACCGGTACAGTCAAAGTCGTGTAACCGTTAATTGTGTCATCAAATATTTTTAAAATCTCCTCGCCCATTGTGACACCGTTCTGAAAATAAAGATTCGTCTTCCGGACATCAAAGGCAAAATAAGCTTCCGATTCCATTGCCATAAACGTATCATTCACTTGGACACCATCGAAATATAATTGAGTCTCCTCAGTAAATGTGTCCGCTGTTGCTTTTATTATTTTTTCACCGGAAAGAAGTTCATTGTCGCCTACATTTAACCTGAATCCTTTATTCAGCTGTGGATTTTGGATTGTTAACATCCGGTTATCCGTTCTCGTTTCATTCTTACCGTCGTTTGCAGTTAAATAGTATTCCAGTTTATCTTTTCCAATCAATTCCGGTTCATAAATTGTATATTCATAGACATCCTTTTCATTGGTAGATTGTACGAGATTCACCTTTGTAAATTCCCCGTCACCAATCCGGTAGTAAAGAGTGGCTGTTTTCACTTGTTTGTTATCGGTTATTTTCGCGGAAATAATGAAAGGTTTTGTTGTTTCCACTTTTCCCTCTGTAGTTGTATCGGTAATGCTTGGTGCTATCTCGTCTTTAGAAATCGTAACTCGCTGTTCCGGCACTTGTTCCGGCATGACGCTGCCCGGTGTTGCTTTTAACGTTCCGCCGCTAATCTTTTTCAATTTAATGCTTCCATCAATCGGATATTTGTAAAAAATTCCTTTATCAGGCGCAGTATCATCGACGCCTACTTCATCAAAATAGCTTGCGGCGGAAATTTCATACCCGGTTTTTGTTGAGACAATTAGTGTCCGCTGTGAACTGTTCGCCAGCCCGTTATTATATAGTCGAAATAAATTTTTTCCCTCGATTAAGTTTGTTCCGTAATTGGTATTAAAATCCATTGCAGTGAGATGCGCATTCGCTTTATTAATATTCCAAAAGACAACCGACTCACCGGCCGGAATAATTACTTGTACATCCTCCTCAGGTTGCCATAACAAATCTCCACTCGCATCCTCACCCGGGTATCGGTAACGTATTGTATAATCTTTAAAATTAATTGCTTCATTTGTATTGTTATAGATTTCGATAAATTCATAGGCATCCGCACCACTGATGTTTGAACTGTCCGGTACAATCTCGGTAATGAGCAGTTCCGGTAGTTTTTGATAATCTACTTGCTCTTTGACCAGTTGATAAGTCATTGTTTCCGTTTTTGCTTCTCCCGCTTCATTGGTAGCAACAATATAATATTGAATCTGATCACCCCAAATTTTAGAATGAGGAATAAGTACTTGATATGTAGAATCATTACCTTCGTGTTTTTCCATTTGAATTACTTCAAAACTGGAACCACTGCTCTGGTTGAAATAGAGTTTAACACTGGAAATAGCCGTATTCGATGTTACTTTAGTTTCAACGGCGAGACCACTTTCTGTTTCTAAAAGTTTTGTCCCGGAAATGCCAGGAACTTCCTCCTCTATTTTGACTTGGACAGTCTCATTTGGTACTTGCTCAGGAAAAACAATGGCGGGTGTAATCGTTTGACCAAGCCCAACTTTTTGCATCAAGCTTGTCCCATCAATCGGGTATTTATAAGTAATGCCACGGTTTACTTGGTTATCGTTCGAGCCGTTGTTATAGCTTGCTGCAACAATTTCTTGACCTGCTTCATCCGACAGAATTAGTGTCCGCTCGCTACCATTTGCCAACCCGTCACTTTGTACGATGGCAACATGATCTTCAGTTAAATTTAGGTTATATTGCTTATTAAAATCGGCTACCGTTTTATTGCGGTTTTCCAAATTATGAATCCAGACGATAAAACTTTCTTTCGGTTCGATCCATTTATCATCGGTAATATCCCAAATTTGATCAGGTGTGCTGTTTGGATAGCGGTAAATAACCTTATAATCTTTCATATTGATTGGTTGATTGCTATTATTATAGATTTCGATAAATTCATAGCCGTCAGACCTACCAACATTATCTGTATTCGGTGCAATTTCTGTTATTAATAGTTTTGGAACTTTTTGATAATCAATTGACGGGGTTGGCAGCTTTTCTTGATAAACCGTTGATGTAACCTCACCACTCCCATTTGTTGCTGTAAAATAATATTCGATTGCATTGCTCCATATTTTTGCAAGTGGGAGGGTTACAATATATATTCCATCTTGGGATTTCTCCATCGTTACTGTTTCGTAGCCAAATGCCTCACTTTGTTTGACAAATATTTGAACAGACGTAACTTCTTGGCCTGATGTAACCGGAACCTCTATAGTTATGTATTGTTGACTGGCATCGATTGAGAAATTTGGTTCTCCGATGACAGGTGCTGTTTCAGGTACAGGTTCAGTTTTATTACTTTTCGTGTTATTTGGTACATCTGCTTTTGGTTGTTCCTTTTCTACCTCTTCATTATCTTTTTGTCCATTCATTAAATTGTCTTCGTGTGTAACATGATTATCACTGCTTTTTTCTGTATTTGTCTCCCCTCCTTCTTTTGTTTCTATGTCCATTGGATTTATCTGTTCCGACTGCATATCGTTCTCAATCTGTTCCCCATCTTCACCAACGATTGGCCGGGCAACATTAACAGCCCCTTCAACATTTTCTGCTGCCCTGACAGAATGAATTCCCGGTAAAAAGGTTGTTAATAGGACCGTACTGGCTGCAATTATCGCAACTTTTCTTCTTAATCTCTTAAAAATAGCCATTTACCTTCCTCCAATTTTGTAAATTCAATTCAAGTATAAAAATTGAATATGAAGGACGAGTAAATCTATTGTTAATCCATTTTAATTTTCTGTAATTTTTCATTTGAATTTCGCACCTTGGAAAAACCAATAAGTCGGTGAAACTTATTCAAGTATTTAATTATTGATGTAATGATAGAAAGAAGAAAAAAAGTCTCTCATTTTCCGATAATTTGGTGGTAAATGAAAGACTTTTTAAACTTCTATACTCTTTTGTTTGTTCTCTCTATTCCTTTTTCTGTATAAGCAAAATTTCTTGTCATTTTTTTGATTTGCTCTACTTTACGGAAGCGCAATGCAGACCAGTCTTCATCAATGGCCACTTGCCGAACAGGCTCATAGCCGCCATCCGCTAATAGAGGAGCTACTGTATCACGGCTACAATCGGATTCTGTATACGTTTTTGATGACTTTTTCGGATAACAGAGCCATACCAATCCCTGATCATTCACATGTTTAATCGCTTCTTTAGCCAACACTCGGATTTCATCGTTTGACGTCCCAAAAATTTGGATAAAATCATATGCCTCCTCACTAATTTGCGTATCAACTCGTCCGGAAAAACCCTCGATCACTACTTCATAAGATTTTGGTGCACCTAATATGAGTACCGGTTGCCCAGCATCTTTAAATTGTAATTTTTTTAATATCGGATGAATGCTTTCCAATTTATTTCTCCCTTCTATTTTTTAAAAACTAACCGAAAATAGTGGTCAATTGATGGTACAATTTCTTGATTTGTAACCATCACATCATATTCCTTCTGATTGACCCATTTGGCATCGGAAACTTCCTCCGCTTGCAATGCTAAATCGTGGATATTAGCGTTTTGCTGGAAATACCATAAATCGTAATGGGAGCAATCCCTTGTCTCTTGGTGAATGATTTTACCATTATCCGGGTTGAGGTCCATCCCAATTTCTTCTTTTATTTCACGGAGGATTCCTTGCAAACTCGTTTCACCTGCAAGGACCGATCCTCCATTACATTCCCAGAGATTCCCATATGGTTTTGTAGGGTGCCGTTTCGAGATAAGTACTTCACCCCGCTCATTTTCAATAATCGCATGAACAACTAAATGATAACTTCCCTCTGGTAACGGTACACTTCTCAGATGAGTTTTCCCCGTTTTCTTCCGGTTGATGTCATAAACATCCCATAATTCCATTTCCGGTCACCTCCGTGTCTATTCAATAGAACGACTCTCATAAACAAGTTTTGTGCTCTTTTTGTAGAAAACTGTCCAATTGAACCGCCTTCTGGTACTACAATCATATCTTTTTTGTCGTTTTTTATAAATTATCCTATACTTTTGAAAAGCAAACCTCAATAACCACCGTACACTGGGTTTCAACAGTCTTCCCTAGTTCATCAATAAAATACCAATTTTCAACACTCCATCCCTGAGTTCATCAATTCCCCTTATTTAAAGAAAATGGAAAAGTCACAAACTGATTTAGCAGTTTGTGCCCTTGTTCTTTTCACTAATGTGCTCATTAGGTAAGTTTTTACAATTTAAATTGGTTGACTATCTCTTGTAACTCCTCAGCAATTGCTGTTAGGGATGCAGCAGAATGAGCAACTTCTTCCATAGATGCTAGTTGTTCCTCCGTCGATGCAGAAACGGTTTGAGCTTCAGATGTCGTTGCTTCTGCAGTTGATGTGACTTGTTGGAATGTTTGAATAAACTGTTTCGCTCCTGCAGAAATTCCTTCAATATTCGTTGCAACAGCATTTACTTGATCAGTAATTTTATCCGTGAACCCTTTTATTGTTGAAAAAGATGAACCTGCATTGTTTGCCACGGAAATTCCTTTTTCTACTTGTTCGGTTGCTGCTTCCATGGACTGTACTGTGGTTGATGTTTCATCTTGAATTTTTTCAATCATTTGTTTAATTTTTTCTGCCGATTGAGTGGACTCTTCCGCCAATTTCCGTACCTCATCAGCAACAACAGCAAACCCCTTTCCATATTCGCCCGCTCTTGCCGCCTCTATTGCAGCATTTAATGCAAGTAAATTTGTTTGACCGGCAATATCTGTAATTACATCAATAATCTTATTAATTTCAGAAGACAGATTACCTAGGCCTTGAATGTTTGTTGCTAATTCAAGTGTGTTTTGCTTAATTGATTCCATTTGGTTAATTGTTGTTTCTATTGATTTATTTCCTTCATCGACAGCTCGCTTCGTACTTTGAGCTGTTTGTGTCACATCATTGGCCATTACCGACATTTCATGAATAGAATTTACCATGCCCTCTGCTACTTTTTGACTCTCTAAAATATTGTTCGATTGATCATCCATACTAGATGCAATCTCTTGAATTGATGATGAAATTAATTCTGTCGCTGCTGTATTTTGTTCCGCTCCTAAGTTTAATTGCTCAGAAGCAGATGTAAGACTGCCGGCTTTGTCACGAACTTCCGTAATAACAAAATGAAGATGTTTTCGCATATTGTTGAAGGCCTTCTCTAATTTTCCAAGTTCATCATTTCTTTCCAAATCAATATGAACCGTTAAATCACCTTGACTAATTTTTTCACTTGCATCGGCTAATAATTGGATTGGCTTGGAGATCGAGCGCGTAATAAACCAGACAATCGTTGTTCCGATAATTAGCGATAAGATGATTACATATAAAGTAGTCATTAAAATGTGTCTCACTTCTTGATTTACCTCATTATTCAACATCGTACCGGCAATTTTCCAACCTGTAACGTCGTTTGTTACATACGTCAATTTTCTGGCTTCGTTTTTGAAAACATAATCAAAATGACTTGTTTTAGAATCATACATCTTTTTGGTAAAATTTCCCGATAATTCTTTCCCAGCGTCAACATTCGGGTGGCTAATGGCCTTTCCAGTTTTATCCAGTACAAATAAATATCCTTCATTGCCGATTTTAATACTGCTAATAATATTCGTTAAACTATCAAGCTTCAAGTCAACTGCAACAACCCCTTGGCCATCAGCTGTAGCTTTCGCCAATGTTACCACAACTTGATTGGAAGCCTTTGAAATATAAGGATCCGTAATAATCACTTTATCTGGTTGATCCATTGCTTGTTGGTACCATGGTCTTTCCCTCGGGTCATAGCCTGACGGGTGTGTAAATCTTGGAGAATTCATAAATTCCCCGTTCTCATTTCCAACATAGGTCTGTTCAACGACATCTTCCTTTGCGTTTTGAATATTGTCTAAAACTTCCCTCGTTTTCGCATCCTCACCATTAACGATATTACCGGCTATAATTTCACTAGACAGATAATCGATATTTTCCATCTGTGCTTTCATAAATTGACTGATAGTATTACCAACAATCGATACATCTTTCTTAGCCATTTTCATTATTCGGTCCTCAGTATTATCTTTTGCACTTATATATGAGGTTAATCCTATTACAATACTCGGAATTAATAATATGCATAAAAAGGAGATAATCAGCTTGTTCCTTATATTTAATGCAAATTTTTTCCTGTCCCCATTTTCTTTCAACTAAAATTCCTCCTTTATGTTTTTGAGTGTAAATCATATTTACTTTTTTAAGAACATGCGCCATTTCATTGTCTAGTCAATATGGCACAAATGAATACCGGTCAGTTTGAAACTAAACCTATTTTAGGGTAGATGGTGGGGGTATGATTTTGGAAGCCTATGTTGGTTTCTAAAAAAGCCCTTATTTTACTAAAATAATATAACCCAAAAAGTGACTCCTTTATTTTATCGACTTTTCGTGCTGATGTTTTAGGCATAAGGACATTGCTGTTATATTTTTATTTGTCTAAATGTTTCGGGGACTATGATTAAATTTATGTACCAAAAAAGTTTTTTTGGGATAGTTTTTTACTAAAACCTGTAATAAATGGAAGGGAGCTAAATATTATGCTTTCGTAAATTTATAGATGTATTAGATTTATAGAGATAACTGAATGAGAAAAACGAATGGGAGCTATTCAAGTCTTCGAGGAGAACACCGGGGTACTTTCCGAGTAAAAAAAGCAGAGCGAATTACTCTGCTTTTAGGTGTCCATAAAAATGCAGTTTCTAAAAAAACTAACGAGTCAATTTTACCTGTTATGAACGAATGGTATCAAACTTGGCTTGATTTTTTTATAGCTATTTCTTTCTCTTTCTATAAATAAACATAATAATCAACATATGAAGTGACAATTTTCCAACCTCCTAACAAAAATGACTAGGTGGTATCTTTCTCCACCCATAAAATTGAAAATCTCTTTTGCATGAAATAAATCATCATGATAACCACCTTTCCTTCATATTTTCGTACAAATTATAAATTGCGGATATATTTTGCCGCACGGTCTTTATTTTCCTCATATAATTTTTCCACCCTCTGGTTGTTCAGTGCTTCTTCAAGGGTGATCTTCCTTTTGCTGATTGTAATTGTAAAAAACAAAATATTGATGGTCATGCTCTTTTCACCTCCTTATCCGGTTATTCAGCATCCGACCTCCAGTACAACTCATAAATCGCCTATATCGTAAAATCATTTGTCCTCACACCTTTCCTAAGTTTTTTTCACTAAATTAATGGTTCCCCATAAAAGTGGAAATTCGCATTTGGTTCTGTTCATAAAGTTTTTCAACTTGTTGATTATGAAGTTCCTCTTCAAGAGAAATTTCCCGCTGTTTTATTGTAATGCTGACAAACAAAATATTGATGGTCATGTTCTTTTCACCTCCATTTCTATATCCAAAAAATGTAAAAAGCCGCAAAGAGACTGCTCCCTGCGGCTTTAAAAAGGCACAAAAATACCGCAGGGCACGATTCTCCCTACGGCATGGATATACTTAATTGCAAATAAATCCTAAGCGATCCATTTAGATTCGGTCGAATGCGTGTTATTTCGATTCAAGATTGTTTTGCCAAAGAAATTTTTAATAATCATCATTGCACTCGACCTCCTTAAGATTTTTTCTTACATTGGTAATTATATCCACTTTATGGTAATTTGTAAACTAATTTTTTGCCTAAATTGTAATTGTTTTTGTATTTCCATAAAACTATACTAGAATAAAATGCATGTTTTTTATAACAAATATATGATCCCATCGCTCTCTTTATGTGCCAATACAGAAAAAATTTTTATTGACCCGAAATCCGATTATATAAGGGTGACTTTACTATCGTTGAATTATTTATCATTGTGGACGGAATCTTCTGATGAACTCCTGACACTGTTTTAAGGAAGTTTTGTTCAAAAAATAAGGCTACCCCGGAAAAATAGAGGGTAGCCTTTTAAAACATTCATACAATTATTTTTTCAAATTGTAGAATGTGTTTTTACCAAGGTATTGTGCTGTTTCAGCCAATTGGTCTTCAATACGAAGCAGTTGGTTGTATTTTGCAACACGATCGGTACGGGATGGAGCACCTGTTTTAATTTGACCGGCGTTTGTAGCAACAGCGATATCAGCAATTGTTGTATCTTCTGTTTCACCGGAGCGGTGGGATACAACAGCTGTGTAACCGGCACGTTTCGCCATTTCAATTGCATCAAAAGTTTCCGTTAATGTACCGATTTGGTTTACTTTGATTAGGATAGAGTTTGCAATTCCTTGTTCAATACCACGAGCAAGTTTTTCTGTATTCGTAACGAACAGGTCATCACCGACTAATTGAACTTTTTTACCAAGACGTTCCGTTAAAAGTTTAAATCCTTCCCAGTCGTTTTCATCGAGACCGTCTTCAATAGATACGATTGGATATTTGTTGCAAAGATCTTCATAGAATGCAACCATTTCTTCAGATGTACGAACAACACCTTCACCAGGGAAGTGGTATTTTCCATCTTCTTTGTTAAATAATTCTGAGGAAGCAACGTCCATTGCAAGCATTACTTCTTCGCCAGGTTTGTAACCGGCTTTTTCAATTGCTTCTACAATTGTAGAAAGGGCTTCTTCGTTTGTTTTTAAGCTTGGAGCAAAGCCACCTTCATCACCAACAGCGGTATTATAGCCTTTTGCTTTTAAAACAGAACGGAGGCTATGGAATACTTCTGCACCCATGCGTAATGCTTCACGGAAGGTTGGCGCACCTACAGGCATGACCATGAATTCCTGAATATCAACCGTACTGTCAGCATGTTTCCCACCGTTTAGAATGTTCATCATTGGTACCGGAAGTTGTTTTGCATTGAACCCTCCAAGGTATTGATACAATTCAATTCCGAGGAAGTCTGCAGCTGCACGAGCAACAGCAAGAGAAACACCAAGAATAGCGTTCGCACCTAATTTACCTTTGTTTGGTGTACCATCAAGTTCAATCATCGCTTTATCGATTGCTACTTGATCCATAACGTAGAAACCGATAATTTCCGGTGCAATAATGTCATTTACATTTTCTACAGCTTTTAAAACACCTTTTCCTAAATAACGGCTTTTGTCACCGTCACGTAATTCTACTGCTTCATATTCACCGGTGGATGCACCACTTGGTACTAAAGCGCGGCCAAATGCGCCGGATTCTGTTAAAACTTCTACTTCTACAGTTGGGTTGCCTCGGGAGTCTAAGACTTCACGAGCATAAATATCAGTAATTGTTGGCATATCTAAAACCTCTCCTTTATTTCCATTTATTGGTCATTATTTTGCAATGATGGATTCTCCGGTCATTTCTTTCGGTTTTTGAATTCCCATCATATCAAGTATAGTCGGTGCTAAATCACCTAATTTACCACCGTCACGCAAGGTAACATTTTTGTCTGTTACAATAACGGGAACCGGATTGGTTGTATGGGCAGTCATTGGTCTCCCTTCTAAAGTAATTACTTCTTCCGAGTTACCATGGTCAGCGGTAATAATGGCTTTGCCGCCTTTTTCAAGTATCAAGTCAACTACTTTACCCAAGCATTCATCAACAGCTTCAATTGCCTTTACAGTCGGTTCCAATTTCCCGGAGTGACCAACCATATCAGGGTTCGCATAGTTTAAAATGATCACATCATATTTGTCAGCTTTAATTTGCTCAATTAAAGCATCGGTTACTTCATAAGCACTCATTTCCGGTTTTAAATCATAAGTTGCCACTTTTGGTGAGTTAATTAAGATTCGATCCTCACCGGGATTCACTTCTTCTTTTCCACCGTTAAAGAAGTACGTAACATGTGGATATTTTTCAGTTTCAGCTATACGTAATTGCTTTAGATCATGCTTAGCCAAAACCTCACCTAATGTATTATCCAAGTTCACCGGTTCGTAAGCCACATAACCTTTTACGGTTTCACTGAAATGAGTTAAACATACGAAATGTAAGTTTCTCGGCCATTTTGGACCACGATCAAACCCGTCGAATTCTTCATTTGTGAAAACATTTGAGATTTGAATGGCCCGGTCAGGACGGAAGTTATAGAAGATGACTGCATCTTCGTCTTTAATCGTTGCTACCGGTTTACCATTTTCGTTTACCATAACAGATGGAATGACGAATTCATCATAAATTCCATTTGCATAACTGTCATCTACCAATTGAATGGGATCTTGGTAGGTTGGACCTTCCCCGTAAACCATGGCACGGTAACATTTTTCTTCACGATCCCAACGTTTGTCACGGTCCATAGCATAGTATCGGCCAGAAATCGTAGCGAACTGACCTACACCATATTCTTTCATTTTTTCAAGTGTTTCATGGATATAAGTTTTTGCCGTTTGTGGACCGACATCCCGTCCATCTAAAAAGGCGTGTACATAAACATTTTTCACGCCTTGATCAGCGGCAAGTTTTAGCAATGCAAACATATGATTAATATGGGAATGTACACCACCATCTGACAAAAGTCCGAATATGTGCAAGTTCGTTCCTTTTTCTTTCACATGATTCATTGCATTAAGGAATGTTTGATTTTTAGCAAATTCGCCTTCACGAATAGAAATATTAACTCTTGATAAACTTTGATAAACAATGCGGCCGGCACCGATGTTCATATGACCGACTTCGGAGTTTCCCATTTGACCTTCAGGAAGGCCGACAAATTCACCGTCTGCCCTTAGCGTTGAATGCGGAAACTCATTCCAGTAACGGTCAAAATTCGGTTTATTTGCATGTGCTACCGCATTTCCCTTCGTTTCTTCGCGTAAACCAAATCCATCCAGGATGATTAACGCTGTTGGAGATTTACTCATTATTTTCCTGCCTCCAATAGTTGTAAAAATGAATTTGGATCTAGGCTGGCACCGCCAACTAATGCCCCATCAATATCTGATTGGTTCATTAATTCTTGGATATTGCCAGGCTTTACACTGCCACCATACTGGATCCGTATCTTTTCCGCTGTACCTTGATCATATTGTTCTGCCACCGTTTCCCGGATATAAGCACATACTTCATTTGCATCTTCCGCACTGGCGGTTTTCCCGGTACCGATTGCCCAAATCGGTTCATAGGCAATAACTACTTTTGCCACTTGTTCTTTCGTTAATCCGACAAGTCCTTTTCGTGTTTGCGTATGAACGACTTGTTGCCATTGGCCAGCTTCTCGTTCTTCCAATGTTTCTCCTACACACATGATTGGAGTTAATCCGTGTCTAAAAGCTGCATGAACCTTTTTATTGACTGACTCATCGGTTTCATTGAACATTTCCCGCCGTTCAGAATGGCCAATAATCACATATTGTACACCTAAATCTTTTAAGGCTACCGGACTGATTTCTCCGGTAAATGCTCCTTCATCTTCAAAATGCATATTTTGTGCACCAACACGAAGGTCCGTTCCTTTTATTTCTTGAACAAGTCGATCCAGAAAAAGCGCCGGGGCACAGATGACGGATTCAACCGATTCAAAACTCGGGATTTTCTGCTTTACTTCAGATGCAAAATTGACTGCTTCTTGCAAGGTTTTATTCATTTTCCAGTTCCCTGCTATAATCGGTTTACGCATAATACACCTTCCCTTTACTTGCTTTCTTCCATCTTTACGATTGGCCCTGCAATTGTATATTTCCACAAAACTTGTATCCTTATCAATGAAAAGGCGAGGAAATCTTGCAGAGCCGGCACACTGTTAATACGAATAATTTATCATTTAATGCTGGAATGTGCATGTACATTCCAACCAGGTCCGTATCAATACGAATGTTTTTTTACTTCATTGCACGTGATTGAACAAATGTAAAGATATTCGTAACATGATCGTATCAATACAAATGATTTTTTACTTGCACTGTCTCTTATTTAGCAGCAAATATTTCATGCTTTACGAATTTGGTAGTAATAATTGAACAATGCTGTTTATTTATCATTTAATGCTGCAACGCCCGGCAATACTTTACCTTCCATAAATTCAAGGGATGCACCGCCGCCGGTTGAAATATGAGTCATTTTTTCTGCTAAATGGAATTTTTCAACAGCAGCTGCAGAGTCACCACCACCAATAATCGTAATTGCGTCGGTAGCTTCTGCTAAACTTTCAGCAACTGCTTTTGTACCATGGGCAAATTTATCAAATTCGAATACACCCATCGGTCCGTTCCAAATAACCGTCGCAGATTTTTGAACAACATCACGATAAAGTTCTTCAGTTTTCGGCCCGATATCAAGTGCTTGCCAATCTGCCGGAATTTCTTTAATATCAACCACTTTTGATTCGGCATTTTCGGCAAATTCTTTTGCGACAACCGCATCAATCGGCATATAGAAGTTGACGCCTTTTGCTTTCGCTTTTTCCATAAATTGTTTAGCTAACTCAATTTTATCTTCTTCAAGAAGAGATTGACCGATTTCATACCCTTGAGCTTTCACAAATGTATAAGCAAGTCCGCCGCCAATAATGAGATTATCAACTTTTTCAAGCAAGTTTTCAATAACCCCAATTTTATCTTTTACCTTTGCCCCGCCAATGATAGCTGTGAAAGGACGTTTAGGATTTTCAAGGGCACCACCGAGAACATTTAATTCTTTTTCCATTAAAAATCCGGAAACAGCTGGTAAGTAATGAGCGATCCCTTCCGTCGAAGCATGGGCCCGGTGTGCGGAACCAAACGCATCGTTAACAAATAAATCGGCAAGTTCAGCAAAAGCCTTAGCTAATTCCGGATCATTTTTCGTTTCTCCCGGATAGAAGCGTACATTTTCAAGTAAGAGTACGTCGCCATTTTCCATTTTGGCAATTTCTGCTTTAACTGATTCTCCGTATGCTTCGTCCGCTTTCCGAACCGGTTTGCCGAGCAGTTCTGAAAGGCGATTTCCGGCTGCTGTTAAGCGCATTTCTTCAACAACTTGACCTTTTGGACGACCTAAGTGGCTGGCCAAAATTACTTTTGCACCTTGTTCTATTAAGTATTGAATGGTTGGTAACGCAGCACGAATCCTCGTGTCATCTGTTACTTGTCCATCTTTCATTGGAACGTTAAAGTCTACCCGTACAAAAACTCGTTTTCCTTTAACATCTACATCTCTAACTGATTTTTTAGCCATTGTTCGGACCTCCCCGGGTTTTCTGAACATGATTATTATAACAATAAAAAAGGGGGAGGGGAATCGTGTATCCCCATTCCCCTGACTAAGGTTCAAATTAGTCTTTTAAATGTTTTATCACTTATGATCTTGGGCATCTATTTATTAAAGTCCTTTTTTTGCAACATAGTCTACAAGATCAACTACACGGTTAGAGTAACCATATTCGTTGTCATACCAAGCAAGTACTTTAACTAAGTTACCTTCCATAACCATTGTTGATAAACCGTCAACTGTAGAAGAAACATTTGTATGGTTATAGTCTCTAGAAACTAACGGTAATTCGTTGTAAGCAAGAATTCCTTTTAATTCGCCTTCAGCAGCTGCTTTGAATGCTGCGTTCACTTCTTCAACAGTTACATCTTTACCAAGTTCAGCAACAAGGTCAACTAATGATACGTTAGGAGTTGGTACACGAACAGCCATACCATTTAGTTTACCTTTTAATTCAGGAAGAACTAACGCAACAGCTTTTGCAGCACCGGTTGTTGTTGGAATCATAGATTCAGCTGCTGCACGTGCACGACGAAAATCTTTATGAGGTAAGTCAAGAATTTGTTGGTCGTTTGTGTAAGAGTGAATCGTTGTCATCATACCGCGTTTGATTCCGAATTTTTCTTGTAAAACTTTTGCAAATGGAGCTAAGCAGTTTGTTGTACAAGAAGCGTTGGAAATAACATGATGATTTGCCGGATCATATTTTTCTTCATTAACCCCCATAACAATCGTAATATCTTCTTCTTTACCAGGTGCAGAAATAACAACTTTTTTAGCGCCGCCTTCTAAATGTTTTGCAGCGTCTGCACGTTTTGTGAAGCGTCCGGTAGATTCAACAACGATTTCTACGCCAAGGTCTTTCCAAGGAATTTGCGCCGGGTCACGTTCAGCTATAACTTTTACTTTATGACCGGCAACTACGAAAGAATCACCATCAACAGATACTTCTTCTTCTAATGTTCCGTGTACAGAGTCATATTTGAGTAAATGAGCCAACATTTTTGCATCTGTTAAGTCATTTACAGCTACTACTTCAATATCAGGGTTATTTAATGCTGCACGGAAAACTAACCGTCCAATACGTCCAAAACCGTTTATACCAACTTTTACTGCCATGTTCATTTCCTCCTTTTGAACTGTAAAGAATTTTTTTATATTTAAAAGGGATTACCCTTTTAATATCTCATTTGTTACGGCTTCATCGGTAATTAAAACCGTATTTTTCGGGGCGATTTTCATGTACGCCTTGATTGCCTTTGCCTTGGAAGCTCCACCGGCAACAGCAAATATATGAGGGATGTTTTTTAAATCTTCCAGCTGCAAGCCGACTGTTTGCACTTTATGGACAATGCGCCCATTTTCATCAAAGTAATATCCAAATGCTTCGGCAACAGCTTTTTCCTGAACAAGCTTTTGCATATCTTCTTCCGATGTCATCCGTCTTCTTGCCATTGTCATTGCATCACCAATCCCGTGAATAACAATATCTGCTGATTTGATCTTCATTAGTACTTCTCGAATGGATGACTCTTGGATGAAGGTTTCATAAAACTCTTTCGTGACTTGATCAGGAGAATAGAGGACCGTATAGTTTCCGCCGGCTTTATTTGCCATCTTTTGACAAATTGTATTTGCCTGGTCTTTTATATCTGCCCCGATTCCACCTCGAGCAGGGACAAACAGCAAGTTCTCTTTATTTAATTTTTCAGTAAATGCCTCAGCAACAGCATTCATTGTAGATCCGCCGGTCACACTAATAACTTGACCTTCTTTAATGACTTCCTTAAGTCTGCTTACACATGCACGCCCTAATTCAGACTTAACCCAGTCCGATTCATCGGCGTTACCGGAAACGACATTACATGATTGAAGATTTAGGGCAGCTGCCAACTGTTTTTCTAATTCCGGGGCACTTGAAAATTCCTTCATAATTGGTTCAAGTTGGTCCAAAATTATTTTTCCCTCTTCTGTTAATCTCATACCGGACGTTGAAATTGCAATTAAATCTTGATCTTTAAGAAAATCTGTTTCACTGCGTAATACCCGTTCAGTTATTTGTAAACTTTGGGATAAACTGCGTCTGCCAACCGGCTGCATAATTTCTATGTAACGAAGAATTCGATATCTTTTCTGCATGATTTCAACTAAATCCGGTATTAGTCTTTTTTGTACATTAATAATCGACTTCATTCTATGTTCTCCTCACAAATAACAGGAATAGGTGGACTTATTGAAACCCTGCTATCGTTAATAATGTCCCACTCAAAGCAAAAATAATACTGGGGAAATTCAATATTTTATTGGTCAGTAACCGACCCATAAGGTTATTTTTCGTCCCACAGATATCAAAAAAAAATCATCTCCGTTACACTTATTATGTTAGCAGAGAATATATGGAAAATCAACTATCTTTAACATTTTTATTTTTTTGTAAGCGCATTCTAATTACATGTTCATCAATTTGCCCAAATTGAATGACCTCTCCGTCAATTTCTACAACAGGAATATACAAACCGTACTTTTCTTCCAAATCATCATTTTCTTCAATATCAACCAATTTGAGGGTGAAATCATGCTCATTCTGTAATCCTCTCAAAATTTCAAGCGCATTATCGCATAAATGGCATTCTTTCCTTTTATAAAAAATAATTTCTTGTCTCAAATTTGTTCTCCTTTCCAATCAGGCCTGTCACAGATTACTTGTTATCGTTTCGGTTTGGACCATACAGATTCCGGTTACCGATCCATCCTTAATTATATCTTTTTCTTTTGATTGAAGAAGGAATCTTCAATTGCTCGCGGTATTTGGTAACTGTTCTTCTCGAAACACGTATCCCCTTTTTTTCGAGCAGCTTGACAATTTCTTGGTCCGAATAAGGTGATTTTTTATTTTCTTGGTCAATCATATCGCGAATTTCATTTTTTACCTGTTCGGTTGATATGGCATCATTACCGGTTGCTGTTTTTGCTCCGGTTGTAAACAGTTTTCGCAGAGGAATCGTTCCAATTGGTGTACGGGCATATTTGTTTTTTGCAATTCGAGATATGGTTGATTCATGAACGCCGATTTTTTCTGCAACATTATTCATGGTCATCGGTTTTAATTCTTTCTTACTCCCCAATAGGTATGGTTCTTGCATCTCTATAATTGCACGCATCATGTTGATCATTGTTGTTTTTCTTTGTTCGATACTTTGTTTCAACCATTGGATCTGTTGATATTTTTCTTTCACATAAGATTTTACCATTGGTTCAGGTTGTTGCATCAATTCATGATAGTAACCTTCATTAATGTTTATATGAAAATAGGAATCTTCTGCTACATGAATATGCCAAATATCTTCCTTTTTTTCAATGATTATATCCGGTATCACATATTCGGTTCGCTCATTAGATATTAGTGCGCCCGGTCGAGGTTCCAATGTTTGAATCAGATCAAAAAGTCGTTGAATTTCATTTAATGAGATGTTTAATTCTTTTTCAATTTTTTTCCACTTTTTATAAGCAAAATCGTCGAAATAATGTTCCACGATTTCTATAAGCCGTGGGTCTGCGTTTTCATTCCGCCTTAGCTGCAATATAATACATTCTTGTAAATTCCTTGCCCCGATACCCGCCGGTTCAAGACTTTGGATTATATTAAGGGCTTTTTCACCTATTTCCCTCGGTAAATTTAAAATCCGGCTGGCTTCATCTATATCAATTTCTAAATAACCATTGTCATTTAAATTGTTGATTAAAAATGTGACATAGTTTTTTTCTGCTGAAGAAAGATTTTTTGTCAATAATTGATCTTGTAAATAATTTGACAGGCTGGGCAAATGGTCGGGGATAAAAGCTTCAAAATTGCCTGCGCTTGCTGATTGTTTTTTTCTTTTTTTCAAGGATTTTTGACTAAAAGTGGAATAATAATTCATTTCGACTTCCAGCAGCGGATTTTCTGTCGCTATTTGTTCAACAAAACCGGCTAATTCCATGGAAGTATATTGGAGTAACGAAATCGCCTGGACAAGTTCCTGTGACATATTTAATTTTAATGCTTGTTGTTGGAACATTCCATATTCGATATTCATATACATCTCTCCCTTATTCTCATTGTAAGGGTTTTCTTCAAAATCGAAAACAAAAATCGACCAATTTAAGAAAATTATTTATTTCCAACTTTACTAAGGTAGCCCAATTGCGGCGTGCATGCATACAGGCGAAAAACGAAACGGCCAGTAACATTTTCCCTCTTGATTAATTATTGCGTTTGAATTATAATAGTTTTTGTTCGTCAGTAATACAGTTTGCCCTCGTGGTGTAACGGATAGCACGCAAGATTCCGGTTCTTGAAATGTGGGTTCGATTCCTGCCGAGGGCGTTCAAACACTGAATACCATTACGTTTATAAGACGTAGTGGTATTTTTTTATACATAATATAAGTGAGAAAACTTTTTAAAAGTATTACGAATTATAAGTAGCATTGCGGAATGGCGGCATCCATACCTCAACAAGATCAACAACTTGATTCGATTCTGTTTTTATATCTGTTGCTTTTGAAGGTGCGGGGATCGATACACTATCTTCCTCCATACCGTATAAATGATGCGCCATTGCTTCTTTTGCCATAGCTAACGCTTCTTCATTCGTGCCACCAAAAGTTAAGCAACCAAGTAAGTCCGGAAACTCTACTGAAATTCCATCTTCCGCATAATCAAAAATTGCAGGATAAATATATCGGTTTTTTCCCATATTTCTTCCTCCTTTTAAGAGAATTTTATTCAAGTCCTGCTTGTTTTAATATGTTCTTTTAGGTTTAAAATAACATATACTTGGTAATATTTGAAGGAGAAATCAATTCTTTTTCTTTGTAGCCTTATGTTTGACCTTTATTGACCTTTGTTGTAGAATGTACATATATTAGATTGAAAACCTTTGGCAATTAGTAAAAGGGAATTTCAATTAAAGGAGGATAAAAAATGAATTTAATTCCTACAGTTATTGAACAAACAAGTCGCGGGGAACGTGCATATGATATTTATTCCCGACTTTTGAAAGACCGGATTATTATTCTCGGCGGGCAAATTGATGATGTCTCGGCCAACTCGATTGTTGCCCAATTATTATTCCTGGATGCCGAAAACCCGGAGAAAGATATTTCCCTTTATATTAACAGTCCCGGTGGAAGTGTAACAGCAGGTATGGCTATTTATGATACGATGAATTTTGTTAAAGCAGATGTCCAAACCATTTGTATCGGAATGGCCGCATCTATGGGTGCATTCCTGCTTTCTTCAGGTGCAAAAGGGAAACGTTATGCTTTACCAAACGCAGAAGTCATGATTCACCAACCACTGGGCGGTGCTCAAGGTCAAGCAACAGAAATTGAAATTGCAGCAAGACATATTTTATATACTCGTGATAAATTAAATAAAATCTTGGCTGAAAATACCGGTCAACCCTTGGAAGTCATTGAAAGGGATACAGACCGCGATAACTTTATGTCTGCAGAAAGAGCAAAAGAATATGGATTGATTGACCACATCATCAGTCGAAATACAATTGGAAAATAGTCAAAAAACCGGGTAATGCGCCCGGTTTTTTTCTGGATGACGAAAAAAGCTGTCATAACCGTAACCGCTTCATTCATTTTAAAAAAACAGGCAGGTATTTGACAGCTTTTTTTTGCTTTATCAAAAACAAATTAATTATTTTCATCTTCAACAAATTTCGTTAATACTTCCAACGCTTCTGCCTCATCACTACCATCGGCAATTATTTTAATTGTTTTCCCGGAACCTATCGCTAAACTCATAATCCCCATAATACTTTTGGCATTGACTGTTCGACTTTCACTTTCAATTGAAATATCAGATGAAAACCGATTCGCCTCCTGGACAAATAATGCAGCCGGTCGAGCTTGCAGGCCGGATTTTAATTTTACTTTCACATTTTTTTCTAACATAATCCTTTCCTCCTTGGTAAATGTATATATCTATGAATCTTTTAATTTTCCGGATAAAGGGGAACTTCAATCTAAGGGGGAAGCGATATCCCCCACGATTATTCGTATAAAGAAAAACTTGAGTGCCCGATCCTTTAAAAAATTATTTAAAGTGAACGGTTTGACCCGCTCGCAGCTTTTCTGCAATTTCGTCAATTTTTCTTAACCGGTGATTAATCCCCGACTTACTAATTCCTCCTGATACCATTTCACCCAATTCTTTCAACGTCACATCTTGGTATTCAATTCTTAATTTTGCGATTTCCCTCAGCTTTTCCGGTAGCGAATCCAGTCCAATCGTTTGATCAATAAATTTAATATTTTCTACTTGTCTGATAGCCGCTCCAATCGTTTTGTTCAAATTTGCGGTTTCACAGTTTACCAAGCGATTCACTGAGTTTCTCATATCCCGGACTATGCGGACATCCTCAAATCTTAACAACGCATTGTGTGCACCAATAATGCCCAGAAAATCGGAAATTTTTTCAGCTTCCTTCAAGTAAGTAATCCAACCCTTTTTCCGCTCCAAAGTTTTGCTGTTTAATGAGAAAGAGTTGAGAAGCTCACACAACGCCTCACTATGATCCTTATATAATGTAAAAATCTCTAAATGATATGAAGAGGTTTCGGGATTATTAATTGAACCACCTGCTAAAAAAGCACCTCTTAAATAAGCCCTTTTGCAACTTTCCTTTTGAATCAGTTCGGGGGCTATTTGATGATGAAATTCAAATCCTTCATCAATAATAGAAAGGTCTTTTAAAATTTCCTTGACCTGGTCAATTAACCGAACAATATAGACGTTGTTTTTTTTCAACCTCATTTTTTTCCTGACAAATAATTCCACATCCACTTGGTAGTGTTTTTTTAAAAGCGAGTAGATCCGGCGCGCAATGGCTGCATTTTCTGTTTGGATATCGACAACAAGTCGTTGATTCGTAAAAGAAACGGCACCGTTCATACGAATTAATGCAGATAGTTCCGATTTGCTGCAGGTGTCGTCGATCGGTAAATTGGTTAATTCTTTTTTTACATCTGAGGCAAAAGACAATCCCCTAACCTCCATTCATACATCTAATACTACGATTGAAAGCGGTTTTTTGTTTCATTTTCTAAGATATTAAATATTAATTGCGATAAAGTTTTTGTATCATGTCGCAAAAAGCCGTCGGTTAAGGTTGCAATCGAATCGGCAATAATTTCGATTCCAAGTTTCTCTAAATTATCATAATCAATCTTTACCGGATCTGCGTATTCACCTTTATATCGCAATTTTACCGAATCTGGAATGTAGCCGTTATTAACGATGATTTTTTGGATGGAGTATGGTTCAGTATGATCATAAATTGCTTTCACATGATCACTTGCAGAAAAACCGCCTGTTTCACCTTTTTGTGTCATTAAATTACATATATACACCTTTTTCGCCTTTGCCTTGGCGAGCTCATTCCCAATTTCAGGGACAATTAGGTTAGGCAAGATGCTTGTATAAAGCGAACCGGGTCCGATTACAATAAGATCCGCTTCTCGAATGGCATATAATGTTTCGGGTAACGGATGAATATGGTCAGGGGTTAAAAATACCCGCTTAATTCTTTTGCCGTATAGCGGTATTTTTGATTCTCCATGAATAATCACCCCATCCTCCATTTCGGCGTGAAGGACAACACTTTGGTTTGCCGATGGCAATACTCTGCCCTTCACATTGAGTACCCTGCTTAATTCATGAACCGCATGTGCAAAATTTCCGGTAATGTTCGTCATCGCTGCCAACATTAAGTTACCTAATGAATGACCGGACAAATCACTATTCGTCTCAAAACGATGTTGAAATAACTCCTCGATTAACGGCTCAACTTCTGAAAGTGCTGCGAGAACATTTCTAATATCTCCCGGAGGCGGTATTCGGAAATCCTCACGTAAGCGTCCGGAGCTGCCGCCATCATCAGCAACTGTAACAATGGCCGTAATGTCCACCGGAAATCTTTTCATACCACGCAATAATACCGGAAGACCGGTGCCTCCACCGATGATCACAATTCTTGGTTGACTAATATTCATGTTTCTGAATCCTCTCATTTGCAATTTCTCTATGGGACACTTGTACTTGATAATCTTTTCCCAATTTTTCACCCAAATACTTGGCAATGGCAACCGATCGATGCTGGCCACCTGTACAACCGATCGCAATTACCAGTTGACTTTTTCCTTCTCGTTTATACAACGGTAACATAAAAGATAATAAATCCGATATCTTTTCTAAAAATTTACTTGTATCCGTCCATTTCATTACATATTCATATACATCCTGATCGAGCCCTGTTTTCGGACGTAATTGTTCAATATAAAATGGATTTGGTAAAAATCGGACATCAAAAACTAAATCTGCGTCGATCGGAATCCCATGTTTAAAACCAAAAGAGATTACATTTACCGTAAATAAATTTTGCCTGCTGTTGGTAAATTTCTCTGTAATCTTTTCACGCAATTCTTTCGGCTTTAACTCAGATGTGTTTATAATTGTTTGTGCTCTTGCCTTTAACTCTTCCAATAATTGTCGCTCATTACGAATCCCGTCTAGCGGCAATCCCGATTTGGCCAACGGGTGAAAACGGCGCGTTTCTTTATACCTTCTTACCAAAGTGGCGTCATCGGCATCTAAAAATAATATATGTGGGGTTAGCCATGAGTAATGTTGCAATTCATCCAAAACGTGAATTAATTGTTCAAAAAATTCACGACCGCGTAAGTCCATAACCAAAGCAACCTTATTCATTTTATTCTTGGATTCTCTCATTAACTCTAAAAATTTCGGCAAAAGACTTGGTGGTAAATTATCTACACAAAAAAAACCGAGATCCTCAAAACTTTGAATAGCAACCGTTTTGCCGGCACCACTCATTCCGGTTATAATAACTATTTGCAACTCATTGGAATTTTCCACTGTTCTTACCACCATTCCTTTTAAAATTATTTACAACGTATCGATTGAACGATGAACGGGCACCAGAGTCCCTTTTATAAATTTGGTAAATATAAGATTTATCAATCCAACTTTTGTGATATTAGCTGGAAATCTTTTGTGTAATGGAATGTACCAAACTGAACATTTTCCCCAAATAAGGCTTGTTGAATAATCAATCGATCTCCTTCAGCCATTGGTAATTCATCTAATTTATCGACCGGATGCCATTGCAGCTTTCCTTCCCTTGTTACATTTTTTTGTATGCCGTCACCTTGATTCGTAAAAAAAGTAAACATCATCCATTCGGTAAACTTATCATCATCTTCTATTAAAAAAGTGTATATGCCTTTTATGATGGGATCATGAATTTGGATTCCCGTCTCCTCCCCATATTCACGGATGGCTGCTGCTTTTACGGTTTCTTTTGGCTCTACTTTTCCGCCCGGTATGGCCCACCAGCCGCGACGAGGTTTTTGCAACAACAAGATTTCCCCGTTTTTCATATATATACAATTTGCAACTCTTTGCATTTCTCTCACTCACTCCAGACCATATAATCAAGTCAACATAATATAGTAATTGCTATTGGTCGACCGGCTTTTAACACCGTGAATTTGACCATCATGATTATAAAGGTAAAGGTAAATCATTATATTATTACTTAACTAATATTATTATACTATACCTTATCACATGCAAACAATGAAGTGAATGAATAATCATTACCTGTAGAAATAAGTGATAAAATCTAACATCAGCGGGGTGTCACTTCCCCTAGTTATTGTAAACGTACAAAAAAAAGTACAGGATATCTCCTGTACCAAAAAAAATATATTTAAAAGGGGGTCAATTTCTTCATACCTTTATAATACTCTTTCTTTGTTTCATACGTGTTACAGCAGCGTTAAACGACGATTACTTTTTTTCTTTAAATTGTTAACGAAACAATGAACCCTCTTCAACTTTGATGTTACTTTATTTGTTCTAAAAGTTCCTCAATATAATGTTGAGCACTTTGAGCGGCAATACTTCCATCACCCGTTGCCGTTACGATTTGGCGAAGTTGTTTTTCACGTACATCACCGGCCGCAAAAATCCCGGGAACTTTTGTTTCCATTAACTCATTTGTTTCAATATAACCGGCTTCATTCGTAATTCCTAGATTTTCAAAAGGCTTTGTCAAAGGGATCATCCCAATATAAATAAATACGCCGTCACAAGGGAATCCTTTTTCAGTGCCATCAACAGTAGAAACTAAGGTAACACTGCCGACTTTGCCATCCTTTTCGTTAATCGCCTTAACTGTATGATTCCAAATAAAGTCTACTTTTTCATTAGCAAATGCGCGATCTTGTAAAATCTTTTGTGCCCGCAACTGATCACGCCGGTGTACAATCGTTACCTTTTCAGCAAATCTCGTTAAGTATACGCCCTCTTCAACAGCAGAGTCACCACCACCGACGACCACCAATTGTTTATTTTTGAAAAAAGCACCGTCACAGACTGCACAGTACGAAACACCGCGTCCGCCCAGTTCATTTTCTCCCGGGACACCGAGTTTTTTATATTCGGCACCGGTCGCAATGATGATGGCTCTTGCCTTAAACTCTTTTGAGCCGGCTTTCACTATTTTAAATTCTTTCCCGTCAATAATTTCTTTAATATCGCCATATGCGTATTCGGCACCAAATTTTTTCGCATGTTCGAACATTTTATTAGAAAGGTCCGGACCTAAAATTGAATCATAACCGGGATAATTCTCTACTTCTTCTGTATTCATCATTTGTCCACCCGGTACACCCCGTTCAATCATTAAGGTCGACAAATTGGCACGGGATGTATAGACAGCTGCAGTCATACCTGCAGGACCTGCCCCAATTATTATTACATCATAAATTTTATCCTCTGACATTCTACACACTCCTCGTATTCCAGTGATATGGTATCAGGTATTGTTATGGACGGTTTAATCGGTTTTCGAATTCGTTTTATCGATGAGAATCTTTTTTATGGACAGTTTGAACAGATTTTCTGTTCGTTATGCGTTATGTCCCTAAAGCTCAATAGATTGACACCAATTACTACAAATTTGCAACAGATTCAAGTGACCCTGTAGTTCTTGATACTACATAAATTTCAAACATTTTACCACTATTATGCTCAATCATTTCGTAAACATTGGTATTTCTTCATGTTTCCAAGGTTCCTGCCCGTCCTTTTCCGGATGTTCTAACAAGAGCTTCTTCCATGCTTTTTCTGCTAAGTTCATTTTCCCCATCTTATAGGCGGCATAGGCAAACCAATAAAAAAAGATACCCTCAACTTCATTGCCATCATGTAAAATTTTCTTGAGCCAATGATAGCCAAGTTCATATTGTTCTAAAATTAACAAAGTAACACCTAATTTATAACGATGATCAACAGAAATGGGATAAACTTTTTTTAATATATCTAATAACGGCTTTACATTCTTTCCTTTATAAAAATCAAGCACCGACAGATTACATAATGCATGTAAGTTTCCCGGGTTTTCTTCCAACACTCGTTGGAGTATCTCAACAGACTCTTTGGATTTTCCTTGATAAAAATAGGCCAATGCCAGATTGTTAAACGCAGGCCAAAAATTTGGGTACTCACGAATCATTTGTTCTAGTAATGGAACTGCTCCATCAAAATCACCGTCTTCCATTAATTTTCGCGAATGTTCCTGTTTTTCAATCAGTTCATCTTCGTACTCCATATGATTTTCTGTCAAACAAGTCGTTTTTATTTCATCTGCTTCAAGAGATATGATTTCCAATAATTCCTGTGCATCACTTGTATATTCCCCATTTGGAGCTGATTTCAAATATTGTTTGACATGTTTCTTTGCTTCCATATAATTACCAATATAGGCATAATTATTTGCTAAAAAGTAGTGACATTCAACCATGTATGGATCGATTTCACTGAGCACTTTCAGTAAAATTTTATTAGAAGAATCATATTCACCCATTTCAGTTAAAACAATGGCAAGTTGACAAGCAATAATTGGCTCAGTTGGTTCAAATTTCCAAGCACGAGCCAAATACTTTTTTGCCTTTACCAAATCATTCCTTTCAAATGCTGCAATTCCCTTTGAAAAGAAAAATTCCCCTGAAGGATTGAACATTAAAATATTACCATCAATATGATTATTGCTTACATCTTTACTCACAAAACATCCTCCAAAAATCATGATGTATTTATATAATGATGTAATAAAGCAGTAGAGAAGCACACAGCCGAAAAGTATCATTTTCTTCGTGCTCGGAAAAAGCCACTACCGGAAGATTCTTCGTCCCGCATTCAACATCACTTTAATTTTAAAAACTTATTTATTTAGAGGATCGGTCAAGCGGTCATGGTTTCTTCTTTTTTCCATCTCTTCTTTTGTATAAATAACCCGCATTGGGTTTCCGCCGACAAACGAACCCGAAGGAACATTACGGTTCACAAGTGTCCCTGCAGAAACCGTTGCCCGGTCACCAATTTCTACCCCCGGCAGTATCGTTGAATTTGCACCGATCATGACCTCATCCCCAATTCGAACCTCTCCTACCCGATATTCATCAATCAAATATTCATGTGCCAAAATCGTCGTATGATATCCAATAATCGTATTTTTACCAACATTAATTTTTTCCGGAAACATTATATCAGGCATGACCATAAACGCAAAAGCCGTATGATCGCCCACCTTCATTTTTAAAAACTTACGGTACATCCAAACTTTCCAGGACATGAACGGTGTATAACGAGCAATCAAAATAACGATGACGTTTTTAAATACCTTCCAAAAAGACACGGTTTTATATATTTGCCATAATGAATTGGCTCCTTGAATCGGGTAACGGGTCGTTTTCCGCATAAATTATTTCACTCCAACAATTGCCAATAACTCGCGCATATCATTAATTAAAAAATCCGGATTATACTTCTTTAAGTAGTCTGTCCCTTGAATGGTCCAAGCAACTCCAACGGATCCTGTGCCGGAATTTTTCGCCCCCAATATATCATGGTAAGAATCGCCGACCATCAACGTGCTTTCCGGTTTTGCCCCTAACAAGTGCATCGCTTTATTTAACGGTTCCGGATCCGGTTTTGCTTTCTCTACTTCGTCCAATGTAATTACTACGGGAAAATATGGAGTTAAGTTGGTTTTATCTAACGCTTTAAAAACCATCTCTCGTACTTTCGTAGAAACAACACCGAGCTTATATCCTTGTCTGGAAAGCGTATCGATTGTCTCGAGAACCCCCGGAAACTCACGAACAAGTTTATCATGATGTTTTTTATTAAACGTTCGATAGTAATGGATCATTTCTTCCGCTTTATCCGGTGCAACTGATGAGAACGATTCAAGTAAAGTTGGTCCAATAAATTTATAACAGTCTTCCCTCTTCAATTCATCGAATCCAAATTGATGAAAAGTATAAAGAAATGATTGCAAAATAAGTTCATATGTGTTAACTAATGTCCCGTCTAAATCAAATAAAATCGTATCAATATTTTGTTTCATAAGAGATTCCCTTTCTTTTTGCTGCTAGTTCCATCCGATTCCAGATCCTGCTGACAATAAGTGTTAAAGCAATTGCCGTACATAAACGAATTATAAATAAAGGAAAAACCGGGATACCTAATGGAACAAAAATCAATGTATCTTCAACGACAGCATGGCACGCAACGAGAAAAATAAATGCCAATGTCGCATCTTTTTTGCTGACACCATCCTCTTTCACCGCTTGCAATAATACACCTGCCCCGTAGGCTAAACCGAAAATTAAGCCGGCCGTCAAAACCAATGCCGTATTTTCATTCATCCCTAATCCACGGGTAACGGGAGCCATCCATCCGGTAAATACATTCAACCATTTTAAATCTTTAAGAATTTGAATGCCGATCATTAATGGAATTACAATCATCGCCAATTGAAGAGTACCTAATACGGCTTTTTGTAAGCCAGCAAGAAAAATAGCCGCCATACCAACCGGTGCTGTTTCATTTGCTGTTATTAAACCATATTGGACCATTTCACTCCCGCCCGGCCAAACCAAATTGATAATAAAGGCTGCAACCAATGCTAAACCGATCCGAACAGATAAAACGACCCAGAGTTTAACACCTGATTTTAATGCCACACCTGTTTCAATTAGTAAATTATGGGAAAAACTAAGCATAACTGCAATAATAAATACCTCTTTAACAGTGAGTTCAAGTGTTAAAATCCCGCCGATTGCCGCATATAAGTTTAATAGATTACCCAGTACAAGAGGGATGGCCGCCTCACCCGACAAACCGAAAACGGACATACATGGTGCCAACTTGTCAAATAACCACGGAAGTACAGGAGTATATTGTAACAAAGAGACGATTAAGGTTACAGGAAAAATAACTTTTCCCAATGTCCAAGTGGTGTGTAACCCATTCATAATCCCTTGTTTTACCGAATTTAACAAGATACTACTCCCCCTTTATCGGATTGACCATGAAAATGATTTTAATCTAAATAACGCGGAATATTATGTTTCGTCCTTCTAAAAATAATTAAGGCAAGTGAAATAATGATAACAGCAGCAGAAACGAGCTGAGCCACTCGTATATCTGTATCGAAAAAATATAAACTGTCGGTTCGAAGCCCTTCAATGAAATAGCGACCGATTGAATACCAAATTCCGTAAGCTAAAAAGATTTCTCCCTGTTTCAAATTAACTCTTCTTAATAGAAGTAAAAGTATAAAACCAAGCAAACTCCAGAGCGATTCATATAAAAAGGTTGGATGATAATAGGAACCGTTTATATACATTTGATTAATGATAAAATCAGGTAAGTGCAAGCCTTCCAAAAATTCGCGAGTAACCGGTCCCCCATGGGCTTCTTGGTTCATAAAATTCCCCCACCGGCCAATCGCTTGAGCAATGATAATACTTGGCGCGGCAATATCAGCTAATTTCCAAAAAGAGATATTTCGTTTCCGGCAAAAAACGACAGCGGTAACGATCGCCCCAATTAGGGCACCATGGATGGCAATTCCGCCTTCCCAAATGGCAATTATTTTCCCCGGATTAACCGAATAATAGTCCCATTCGAAAAGAACATAATAAATTCTGGCACAAATAATGGAAATCGGAATGGCCCAAAGTAAAAGATCAGCGAAAATTTCATCCGGAAGACCTCGTCTCTTTCCTTCACGAGTTGCTAATATATAAGCAATTACAATACCTAAAGCAATAATTATCCCGTACCATCGAATTGATAAAGGGCCAAGTTCCAAGGCCACCGGATTTAAGGGCTGAACATGATAAAGCATCTCAACAACTCCTTCTATACGTTTCAAAAAGAAACAGTTTGACGAGAGAGAACTTCCCTGTCATTTCACTAATTGTAACAAACAACAATCAGTTTTAAAATTATTTCTGATTAAAATAAAGAGCACTGCATACTGGTCTTTCAAAATCATTCTTTCTGAAAAAAGAATAATTCCATTAATCCTTTTCCAATGATCCAAATTTCATAATTACTGCTATCGGAAAAAAAGCAACTGCTTTTTGTTGTTCCAAATCATACAAGTTTTTAATGATTCCAGCTAAACCTCCTCTCAAGAAATGGATGCTTTTATAAACATTTGACTATAATAATTTGATCATAGAAAATATAACAGGTATGTTAATCTTCATGTTCATGATCTTTAATCGTTTCTTGGAGCCTTTGAGTGAATTGCTTTGCTGCATTGACACCCATTTTTTTCAAACGAAAGTTCATGGCCGCCACTTCGATAATAACAGCCAAGTTTCTTCCGGGACGAACCGGGATGGTTAATTTCGGAATTTCGACATCAAAAATTTTCATTTTATCTTCATCGAGTCCCAACCGGTCATAACGTTTATTTTGATCCCAGTTTTCTAAATGGATGCACATCGTTATTCTCTTATAGGATCGAACAGCTCCGGCACCAAATAAAGTCATGACATCAATGATACCGAGTCCGCGAATTTCAAGAAGATGTTCTATGAGTGGGGGTGAATTTCCTACTAGCGATTCTTGATCTTCTTGGCGTATTTCCACACAATCGTCTGCAACAAGCCGATGCCCCCGTTTCACAAGTTCCAAAGCTGTTTCACTTTTACCAACTCCACTTTGACCGGTAATAAGAACACCAACGCCGTATACATCAACCAACACACCATGAATAGCAATTGTCGGAGCAAGCGCAATTTCCAAATAATTTGTTAATCGGCTGACTAATTGTGTCGTTTTCAAATTTGAACGCATAACCGGTACTGCTTCTTGCTCGGAAGCCTCAATTAATTCTTCTGGGATTTCCAGCCCACGTGTAATAATAATCCCCGGGGTGACATCGGTACAAAGCCGCTGCATCCGGACGATGCGATCTTCCTCATTTAGCATGGAAAAAAATGTCAATTCAGTTCTTCCTAATAACTGCAAACGATCTTCCGGATAATAATCAAAAAATCCGGCCATTTCAAGTCCAGGACGGGAAATATCACTTGTCGTTACTGGACGATTGATGCCCTCTTCCCCACTGATCAATTCTAATTTAAATTTATTTAAAATATCCTTGATGGTCACTTTTGACATGTATGAACTCCCTCACTTAGGCTTCAATTTGTCTATTACTTAACTCTTTGTATGTTCCATTTTACCATGTTTTTTCCTGAAACCAAAGAACCCGAAACAAAAACGTTATAAGTACAAAATTAAAAAACTCCCTCTCAACTTTATTAAATAATAAAAAGTTGAGAGAAGAGTTGTTTTAGCCAATTCTTTTAATACGGTTGAACAGTAACCGAACCCGTTTTCGATTCTGCAAATAAATACATTTTATTTTGTAATTCTGCTGTTGTATCAAACTTGATGACTTTTTGAATCATTTCCTTTTTCTCGTCAATTTTATATAGATTGGATAAATCAACCTGAACATTGCCAAAATTGGATTTAACCTCTCCGCTTACCGGTAAATCATTAGCGATTCTTACATGGATACTGCCTGCCCCACTTGATAACTTAACCGATTGCGGTGCCGGTTTACTAATCCGAACAGAAATTGAACCGCTTATTGTTTCTGCATCGATTTTTTGATAGGAACCGTCAATCGTCACCTTACCGTTCATTGTTTCCGTTTCCGCATCATCTATTTTACATTGGGTCAAGTTTATCGTTCCATTCACAGTTTCAAGATCTGCCTTTTCTGCTTCACAACTTTCTAATCGGATGCCTCCATTGGACGTTTGAAATTTAATTTTTTTCCCTTTAACGCCTTCCCCGCTAATCGTGCCGTTAAACAGTTTAATCGCTACTTTGTTATAAATGCTTTGTGGTAAGAAAACTTTTGTGTCAACCTTCATGAATTTCTCTTTAGCTAAAAAAGCAAGGGCCTCTTGATCGACACGAAACTCAATATTTTCTAAAAATCGCTCTTTACCTTGAACAGGATCTTCCTCGCGATACACTTTCCCTTCACATTCCACACGGACGTCGGAATGATCCCATACAATCAGCTGTACAGAACCATTTGGAATTTCAATAAACACATCTTTAAACTTGTTTTCATTTTGTTGAAATACGTGTGAAACATTGACCGAATGATGGAAATCCAAGTCCATTTCCTTTATTTTCTTCATTGCTCTTTCAAACAAATTGGTCAATGTATCTTTTGCTTCCTTGGCAAATGTTGATGTTTTTGTAGAACTTGACTGATGAAAAGTCTCCTTCTCATTTTGTTCATGACTGGATTTGTATGCTTCAATTTTTGATAATTCTTCAGCCATTTTCGCTTTTTTTTCTTCTTTTAGTGACTCCATGTTTTCGAGTTCTTCCAACAATTTTTCCGCTTCTTCAATACTCACTTGGCCTGTCTTCACCATTTCTAAAATTTTCTTCCGTTCTTCCTTCATATTTTTCACGTCCTTTACAAAATCTCTCATTTATTTATACTTTTTACGTAATTCAAACCGAAAAGTTTCATGGAAATAGCTTATGTTGTTTAAAATTCTTTTATCATGTAGTGTTTTTTAAAGCAAAGGGACAGTTTGTAAAATTTGCTAGAGAGAGGAAAATTCTTTTGTTTAAATCAGTTCCATTAAAAAAACAATTTTTTTCGATTAAATTTCCTCTTGAACCTACAGTTACGTTAGGCTTTATAGTAAGAATAGAGCTTTAATACGTATCTAAATGGAGGATTGGAAATGGAAAAAATTTTTTTGAATTGAAGAAATTGCTGATAAAACAGCTGTATCAATCAGATCGCTGCACGATTATGGCAATATCAAGTTATTAGTACCTTTAAAATAAATCATACGGGTTTGAAACCTTTTTTCTTCAAATCCGTAAAAATTAGAGTAAACCATAAAGAAGGGATGGATTGTTGTGGAAGAAAGATTAGAAGCAAATGAAATTGAAAAGAAGAGTCCAAGTCTATGGGGGATTCTTTGGAGTCCAAGCGAACATTTTGCCAGAATAAAAGAAAAACCGAAAATCTGGGGACCATTGTTAATGATTATTCTTGTGTTTAGCATTGGAATGATCATTGTTACAACCAATACCGAGTCAGGAAATGAAGGTTTACCGGAAGAGTTAGCCCCATTTTTAGTAATCGGTTCTATTATTGCCGGTGTGATTGTACCTATTGTAACTGCGTTTATTGGTACGCTTGTTTATTTGTTGATTGCAAGGTTAGCACGTTCGAATGTATCGTTCCGCCAGCTGTTTTCAATGAATGTATATTTATTGATCCTAACTGCTTTAGGCATGATTGTAAACGGAATTGGCATGGTCATTACCGGGTCGTCAACTACTACGTTCACTAGTCTTACTACATTGATCCCCGCTGATGGTGCACTAAAGGCAGTATTTGATAATATTGAAGTTTTTTCCATTTGGAGTGTCATATTATCGGCAATTGGATTACAGAAGGTGGCATCTTTTTCCAAAGAATTAGCATGGGGTGTTTCCATCGGTTTTTACATGTTATCGATCTTTTTCTCCATGATCGGATGGGCCTAAGAAGTAATATCTGAATCGGTCATTGTTTCTATTCTATAAGTAAGTGAAAGGTGTTTATTGATGAAAAATAAAAAACTATGGATAACCATTGGAATTATCGCCATTATTGTAACCTTGTTTTCTTTTAATCTAATAAAAGCTTCCGGTAATAATATTGAAGTTGAAGTTGCTTCCGTTAAGGAGGAAAAATTATCCGAAAATGTTATCTCACAAGGAACATTAAAACTGGCAAACGAACAGTCGATTTACTATGATGCAACGAAAGGAAAGATTGCAGATATCTCAGTAAAAGTTGGTGACGATGTTCAAGCAGGAACCCCGCTTTTCACCTATAAAAGTGACCAGCTTTTAATGGAACAAAAACAAAATGAGTTGCAAATCCAGTCGGTCAATTTACAAATTGAAGATACACAAAAACAGCTAAAGGAAATAGATAAACTTTTAAAAGACAATAAAGATGATGAAACATTAAAGAAAGAACGTGATCAAGTAAATCTTCAGTTGGAACAAGCAAAACTTGAATTAAAGCAAGCTCAATTACAAAAAGACAATATTAACCAACAGTTAGCCGATTTGAAAGTTGTAAGTGATATTGCCGGTAAAATCATTGAGATAAATGAGGATGCCCAGTTTAAAACAAATTCGGAAATCCCCGAACCGATTATGAAAATTGGTTCAATTGGTCAGTTTATCGTTGTTGGCTCAGTTTCAGAATATGATGCGCTGAAAATTAATGAAGGACAAGCGGTTAAACTAACTGCGGACACAGTTCCTGATAAGACATGGTCAGGGAAAGTGAAAAGTATTTCATATTTACCCGAAGAGTCGACCGGTTTACAAGATTCAGGTGCACAAAGCGGCGTTCAATATACGATCGAAATTGAAGTAACCGATCAAAATATTGAGTTAAAGCCCGGGTTTCAAATGATTATTGAAATCACCGCCAATGAATACACGGCTAAAACTCTCCCATTAACTGCTGTTAAACAAGACGGGGAAAAAAGTTATGTTTTCATTGTTAAAAATGGAAAAGCTGTAAGAAAAGAAGTAAAAGTTGGCAACGCCTCACTCGAATCCATTGAAATTAAAGATGGGGTTACCAAGAAAGATAAAGTCATTAAAGACCCGTCCGATGACATTCAAGATGGCATGGAAGTGATTGTAAAATGATCCAATTGGCTTCTATTAAAAAAAGTTATTCACTAGGGAATGAAGATGTTCTTGTTCTAAACGGAATTGATTTAAAGATTAATAGAGGAGAATTTATCTCAATTATGGGCCCGTCCGGTTCCGGAAAATCCACTTTAATGAATATTATTGGATTTCTCGATCGACCGACTGAGGGTACATATTTTTTAAACGGGAAAGAGGTTTTGCAGTATAAAGAGCATGAACTGGCAAAAATTCGCAACCGGGCGATTGGCTTTGTCTTTCAACAATTTAATTTGTTACCGCGATTAAATGCGTTGAAAAATGTTGAACTTCCGATGATTTATGCCGGAGTTAAAAAGAAAGAGCGGGAAGAACGAGCAAAAGAAGCTTTAGAGAAAGTTGGACTCGGGGATCGGATGTTACACTTACCCAATGAGCTGTCAGGTGGCCAAAAACAACGGGTGGCAATTGCCAGAGCCATTGTCAATAAACCCGATCTGATCCTGGCTGATGAACCGACCGGTGCTCTCGATACAAAAACAAGCGAACAGATTATGGAGCTATTTACTATGTTAAATAAAGAAGACGGGACTACCGTAATTGTTGTTACGCACGAAGAAGAAGTGGCCAGCTATGCCAATCGGTTAATCTTATTACGTGACGGGTACATCGTTCAAGATATTGATCAAGAAAATAGAGGAGAGATCCTATGAGTATTGTCGAAAATATTAAAATTGCTTTCTCCTCCATCTTTGTTCATAAAATGCGTTCAATTTTAACAATGATTGGCATAATTATTGGTGTATCGAGCGTCATTTTCATTGTCGCACTTGGTCAAGGGGGAACGGAAAAGCTCAAATCACTAATTGTTGGTTCCGGAAATACGGTTTCTTTATCTTACTCCCCCTCTGAAGAAGAAATGAAGGAAAATCCGGATGCTCTTTGGTCACCGTTTACGGAAGACGATATCCGTTCCATTGAAACAATCCCGGAAATTTCAAAAATTGTGACATCCAGTGATGAATTTGGCAATGTTCGCTACCGGGAAAATACAATTGAGTCATCTATTTCCGGTATTAACCAAACGTACATTGAAGTAAACGAGTTAAACGTATCGAGCGGAAGAAATTTACTGCCATCAGATTTTTTAGGGGGCGGACGTGCGGCTGTAATCAGTTCAGGTCTTAGCAAGGAATTATTTGAAAAAGAGGAGCCGTTAGGAAAAATTATTTATGTTCAATCACAGCCTTTTGAAGTTGTCGGTGTTTTAGAAAAACCAACCGGGTTGTTGGCATCATTTAGTTCTAATGAAGTATATGTTCCTTGGAAAACTTGGCGGACGATCACCGGTAACAACAAAATCAGTTCCATAACGATTCAAGCTGAAAATACTGAGAAATTGCAAGAAGCAGGAAAGAAAGCAGCACAATTATTAAATCAAATTCATGGAACAGAGGAAGCCTACCAAGTGACAAACATGGAAGAAATTGCTGAAGGGATTGGCCAAATTACATCCATTATGACCCTGATTATTGGATGTATTGCCGGAGTTTCTTTATTAGTCGGTGGAATTGGCGTCATGAATATTATGCTTGTTTCCATTACCGAGCGTACCCGTGAAATAGGTACCCGGATGGCTTTGGGTGCGACAAGAGGTCAAATTTTATTTCAGTTTTTAGTCGAAGCAATGACATTAACGTTAATCGGCGGGACGATTGGGATTTTATTTGGTGCTGGTGTCGCTTATTTGGTTTCGTCGATAATCGGTTTTCCAATACTTGTCTCATTGCCGGTCGTTTTAGTCGGATTATTGTTCTCGATGTTTATCGGTATCATATTCGGCATCTTACCTGCTAATAAAGCATCGAATTTAGACCCAATCGAAGCTTTACGATATGAATAAACTTTTAGTATCGCACATTATGGCAAGTCAAGGTAGTCAGTATAAATTTTATTTAAAAAGCTCTCTTATATAAAACTATTTGAACAAATCAATTCTGTAAAAGCAACATATACATTTTCAATATAAAACTATTTGAAATTAATTCCTTTACACAAAAAGGCATGGTTATCAAAACTTGAGTTACCATGCCTTTTCATCTATTAGTGAAACAGTTTTTTCTGGTTAATACATATTTTATACATGAATGTTTAGCTTTAATTCGGAAATTATGATTGTATTGGTAGTTCTTCTTTTTCCCGAATCATGTTTTTCATCCGTTCTCGGTCCCTCTCGATAACACGTTTCAAATAATAACCGGTGTAAGACACATCTGTTTTGGCCACTTGTTCAGGCGTTCCTTTCGCAATAACCGTACCGCCGCGATCCCCGCCTTCCGGACCCAGATCAATAATATAGTCCGCTGTTTTTATCACATCGAGATTATGTTCAATAACGACCACCGTATCGCCGTTTTCAACAAGACGTTGTAAAACATCGAGGAGACGGGCAATATCATCAGCATGAAGACCGGTTGTCGGTTCGTCCAAAATATACAAAGTGCGGCCATTGGAACGCCGATGCAATTCGGAGGCAAGCTTAACCCGTTGTGCTTCCCCACCGGATAATGTCGTTGCCGGTTGACCAAGTTTCATATACCCGAGACCAACATCATAAATCGTTTGGATTTTCCGTTTAATTTTTGGGATATTGGCAAAAAACTCCAATGCATCTTCTACGGTCATATCAAGCACGTCCGCAATATTTTTCCCTTTATATTTCACTTCCAATGTTTCACGATTGTACCGTTTTCCATGACAAACCTCGCATGGTACATAAACATCCGGAAGAAAGTGCATTTCAATTTTAATGATGCCGTCCCCTTTACATGCCTCACAGCGACCGCCTTTAACATTAAAACTAAAGCGTCCTTTTTTATAGCCGCGAATTTTGGCCTCGTTCGTCGCTGCAAATACATCACGGATATCATCGAAAACACCTGTATAAGTAGCCGGATTGGAACGTGGAGTACGTCCGATCGGTGACTGGTCAATATCGATAACTTTTTCCAGATTTTCTATTCCTTTGATTTCTTTATGTTGCCCCGGTTTCACTTTGGCACGATTTAATTTTTGTGATAGGCTTTTATATAAAATTTCATTAACTAATGTACTTTTACCTGATCCGGAAACACCGGTGACCGCAATAAATGTACCGAGAGGAAATTTAACACGGATATTTTTTAAATTGTTTTCTTTACCGCCAACAACTTCCAAATATTGTCCATTTCCTTTTCGCCGTTCTTGTGGCAACGGAATAAATTTTTTGCCGGCTAAATATTGACCTGTTAATGAATGCGGATCACCCTTCACTTGTTCCGGTGTTCCGGCTGAAACAACCGTGCCTCCATGAACACCCGCTCCCGGTCCAACGTCGACAAGATAATCAGCCGCCAACATCGTATCTTCATCATGTTCAACAACGATTAACGTATTTCCAAGATCACGCATTCGTTTCATCGTTTCAATTAATTTATCATTATCGCGTTGATGCAAACCAATTGACGGCTCATCCAAAATATACAGGACACCCGTTAATTGGGAACCGATCTGAGTTGCCAGACGAATCCGTTGAGCTTCTCCACCGGATAATGTACCGGCCGCCCTGCTCAAGGTTAAATAATCCAAACCAACATTAACAAGAAAACCGAGCCGTTCCTTAATTTCCCGCAAAATTAAGCGAGCAATGTTTTGTTCTTTTTCACTTAATTCCAATGTATCGAAAAAATGGAGAGCTTCTTGAATGGAAAAGTCGGTTACTTCCGCAATATGAAGTCCATTAATTTTCACTGCCAATGTTTCTTTTTTCAAGCGATATCCTTTACATGTCGGACAAGGGTTTTGCGCCATATACTTTTCCATTTGTTCTCTTGTATAATCAGAAGTGGATTCCCGAAAACGGCGCTCAATATTGCGAAGAACGCCTTCAAATTCGATATCCGTATCCCGAATCATGCCAAAATCATTTTCATAATGGAAGTGAATTAATTCCCCATCTGAACCGTATAAAATTTTATCCATTAAATGTTGCGGAATATCTTTCACCGGTACATCCATATCAATCCCGTAATGATTACAAACCGCTTCTAATAATTGCGGATAATACTGGGAACTGACCGGTTCCCAAGGTGCAATCGCCCCTTGTCGTAAAGTTAAGTTTTTATCCGGAATGACAAGGTCGAGATCCACTTCCAATTTCGAACCAATCCCGTCACAATCCGGGCAAGCCCCAAACGGACTGTTAAACGAAAACATCCTTGGTTCCAATTCCCCGATGGAAAAACCACAATACGGACAAGCATGTAACTCACTGAAAAGTAATTCTTCTTGACCAATGACATCGATTATGACGCGTCCTTGTCCTAGTTTCAATGCTGTTTCCAATGAGTCGGTCAGCCGTGCTGTGACTCCTTCTTTTATAATAATCCGGTCAATGACAACATCAATGGAATGCTTTTTATTTTTTTCCAGCTCAATATCATCGTTCAATTCAAGCATTTCTCCGTCAATACGGACGCGGACAAACCCTTCTTTCTTTATGTCTTCAAGAACTTTGGCGTGCGTCCCCTTTCTGCCGGAGACTACCGGAGCTAAGATTTGAATCCGGGTCCGCTCCGGATATTCCAATATACGATCGACCATCTGTTCAACGGTTTGTGAGGTGATTTCAATGCCATGGTTCGGACAAATCGGGTGACCAATACGAGCATATAGTAATCGCAAATAATCATATATTTCCGTAACTGTTCCAACAGTTGAACGGGGATTCCGACTGGTCGTTTTTTGGTCAATAGAAATAGCCGGAGATAATCCTTCAATAGAATCAACATCCGGCTTGTCCATTTGTCCTAAAAACTGTCTGGCATAAGCAGAAAGGGACTCGACATACCGACGTTGACCTTCTGCATAAATGGTATCAAAAGCCAGCGAAGATTTTCCTGAACCGGATAACCCCGTAAAGACTACAAGTTGATTACGGGGAATATCGACATCAATATTTTTTAAGTTATTTGTCCGTGCACCTCTTACTTTAATTTGATCCTTCATTTATCGTCACCTTTCTGCTTTCAACTCTAATACCAAGTCTCTCAATTCAGCAGCGCGTTCAAAGTCAAGTGCTTTGGCTGCTTCTTTCATTTCCACTTCTAATTTTTGAATTAATTTTTCCCGTTCTTTCTTAGATAACTTTCCATATTTATCAGTCGTACTGTATTCTTCCTGTTCTTCAGCGGCAATGGTTGCACGAATAACATCATGAATTTCTTTTTGGATCGTTTTCGGGGTAATGCCATGTTTCCGATTATATTCTTCTTGGATTTGGCGCCGCCGTTTTGTTTCATTGATTGCGAAATCCATTGAACGAGTAATTTGGTCCGCGTACATAATGACTTTTCCGTTTGCATTTCTTGCTGCCCGGCCAATCGTTTGGATTAATGAACGTTCTGACCGTAAAAATCCTTCTTTATCTGCATCTAAAATGGCAACAAGGGACACTTCCGGAATATCAAGTCCTTCCCGTAACAAGTTAATCCCGACAATGACATCATATTTGCCCAGTCGCAAATCACGAATAATCTCAATCCGCTCCAATGTTTTTACTTCAGAATGTAAATACTGAACTTTAATCCCGATTTCTTTCAAATAATCGGTTAAATCCTCGGACATTTTTTTCGTTAATGTTGTTACAAGAACCCGCTCATTTTTCCGAATTCGTTCTTGAATTTCTCCGATAAGGTCATCAATTTGTCCTTTGATCGGACGGACCTCTATAATCGGATCCAGTAAGCCGGTCGGACGAATAATTTGTTCAACCACCGTCGGACAATGTTCCAATTCATATGGTCCCGGAGTTGCTGAAACGTAAATAATTTGGTTGATATGTTTTTCAAATTCTTCAAACATAAGCGGTCGGTTATCCAGGGCAGATGGTAAGCGGAAGCCATGTTCAACAAGTACATTTTTTCTTGCTTGGTCTCCGTTATACATACCCCGGATTTGCGGAATCGTTACATGGGATTCATCAACAACGATTAAAAAATCCTCTGGAAAATAATCGAGCAACGTATATGGGGTAGCGCCCGCTTCCCTTAAGGTTAAATGACGGGAATAGTTTTCAATTCCTGAACAAAAACCCATTTCCCGCATCATTTCCAAATCATAATTTGTCCGCTGTTCCAATCTTTGTGCTTCTAAAAGCTTCCCTTGATCCCGGAGTTCCTTTAACCGTTCTTGTAATTCTTGTTCAATATTTTTAATGGCGACTTGCATTTTTTCTTCCCGTGTAACATAGTGGGAAGCCGGATAAATCGCCACATGTTCCCGTTCTCCGATAATCTCGCCCGTCAACGCATCGACTTCCCGAATTCGATCAATTTCATCACCAAAAAATTCAACACGGATACAATGCTCATCCCGTGAAGAGGGGAAAATTTCCACAACATCACCGCGAACCCGGAAGGTACCCCGATGGAAGTCAATATCATTTCGGGTATACTGGATATCAACCAATTTCCGAAGCAGTTCATTCCGCTCGATTTCCGTGCCGACCCTTAGTGATAATACAAGTTCTTTATATTCTTCCGGTGAACCTAACCCATAAATGCAGGATACACTGGCAATGATAATGACATCGCGACGTTCAAATAATGCCGATGTTGCTGAGTGTCGCAGCTTATCAATTTCATCATTAATACTTGCATCCTTCTCGATATACGTATCGGTCTGTGGTACATAGGCTTCAGGTTGGTAATAATCATAGTAACTTACAAAATATTCAACGGCATTGTTTGGGAAAAACTCCTTGAATTCGCTGTATAATTGCCCTGCCAATGTCTTGTTATGGGCAATAATTAACGTTGGTTTATTCACTTCTTTTATCACATTAGAAATGGTAAAAGTTTTCCCTGTACCGGTTGCCCCCAGCAATGTTTGATGTTTCTTGCCGTTTTTTAAGCCGGCAACCAGCTCTTTTATCGCTTGCGGTTGATCCCCTTGAGGTTGATATTTTGACACTAACTGAAATTGATCCTTTGTTTTTTCCATCTAAATCACCCCATTATTTTTTGGGTCCGTACATTCATCATTCACAGAATCTATTTTACCAAAAGCATAACAGAAAAGCCACTATTTTGCGAACGAATATTCGTTTAATTTTTATAGGTTAGGCGAATGTATAAATTTCCAACGAGGATGTCCATTCCGCGGATTTAAGGGCGCCTAAAGAAAAGTATCAAATGATGCAGTCCCAGCTGTAAATTTAATTAACCACAATATTAACGTTATACACAATTTTTACACTGTTTATCCACAGGGTATGAAGAACTTATCCTCATTCCCCGATGAAAAGAAAAACCGCCTAACAAATTGTGATAAGCGATTTTATACCTCATTCATCCTTTTTTCTTTTAAAATTTTTTACCATGCGTTTTGAATACCAAAATCCTATCGTCAACGAAATACCGTCAATAATAATCAACGGCCATGAATGGGTATAACCTTTATATGCGGACACAGAAATCAGAGCCAATGTTAACAGCAATCCGACGATATGATTATAAGTTACACGTGAAAATAAGATGACCAACAAACACGGAAAGATTAATCCGGCAATTAATTTTCCAAGCATACCCTCACTCCAAAATATATAATCGGTTTAGGAGTCAGTCCGACGAAGTTCATTCCACGTATCTTTATTCCAATTTTTCCAATCTTATGAGTACCAACTGCATAATGATCGGCTTTTATATTTTCGTCGGAACCACTCCCAGTCCCTGCTTTTGCTTTATAAAATACAATTTATATTTTATCATATTTTGCCGGATTCGTATGTTTAAACGCTTGTGGATAACTTTTCCACATCTTCCGAGTAGTTTTTCTAAAATTAACTTCTGATTTGTGTACATTTTCCAACTACCGTGAATAATTTTGTTAGTTGTGTGGATAAGTTGTGATTTTCCTGTGCTTAACTGCAGTTATTATGTGGATAATTTTTGATTAGTTGTGGATATAAAGGGCTCCTCTGTGGATAACTTTCCGTTCTTGTTACTTGCATAAAATGGACATGATAATCTTTTTCCTTATTCTCCTGGAAAGAAGGTTTAATTATTTACGATTAACAACAAAATTATGACCAATCTTAGAAACTTTTTATAAAAGGATTGTTTGACTATAGAAAGATCGGTATATTAATGTTGCTTGTGATTTTGATCACAATACATTAAAAAAGTTAGGAGTTTTTCTATGTCTACAAGTGCATTAAGTACAGCCATTGATACATCTGTAAAAAAAGCCGATATGCTGAAAAATGACCCAAAGAAATTTTGGACAAAGGCGATGCTTGCAGGAGTTTATATTTCGTTTGCGGTTGTTTTTGCCTTTCGAATTGGAGACGCATTCAGGGCAACCGGATCACCGGCCACATCCTTAATCGGCGGGATGACCTTCTCACTAGCGTTAGTTTTAATTGTGATTGGTGGCGGTGAGCTGTTTACCGGGAATACGATGTACATGACAATGGGCAGCCTGGATCAAAAGACTTCCTTGAAAGAAACCCTGTATGTTTGGGGTGTTACCTATCTTGGAAATTTAATCGGCGTCTTGTTTTTTACTTTTTTATTTGTTCAGACGGGTTTATTTAAAGATATTCCAGCTGACCACTATTTATTTAGTGCGGTGACAGGCAAGATTGGATTAACGACAGGGGAAATGTTTTTTCGCGGTATTCTATGTAACTGGCTTGTTTGTCTGGCCATTTGGCTCCCGTTGCAAACCGACAATTTTGCAGCAAAGGTTATGTTGATCATGATGACGGTCACTTCTTTCTTTGTTTCCGGTTATGAGCATAGTATTGCCAACATGGCGTTATTTTCTATTTCTTTATCAGTCCCTCACCCGGATACTATTACCTTGACAGGAGCGGCTTTTAATTTGCTCATTGTTTCACTTGGAAACATTGTTGGTGGTGGGTTATTTGTTGGAGCAACAAATTGGTATGTAAATAGGCAAGGAATTAAAAAAGAAGTGCCAATATATGCAGGAGATGAAAAGCAGAAAATTATTGCTAAATAAAGATTCGTTTGGTGATCATTTTCCTTTTATTTTTTCCCTTTAAAAACCACCCTATTGCTTTTGTTCATTTGGGTGGTTTTTATGGATATAAAATTATTTTACCTTTATCGCATTGCCAATATGATACCAATGTATACAGTCGACATTTTTTTACGGTATTTGAGTTGGTGTGGCGTAATTTTGGACGGCCGTGTTCATTTCTTAAATTTCAGCATAATTGCAAAGAGTGTCTATTTTTTTGACATTCATTCAATTATTAGACATTTGTTTAGATTATCAACCGAATAGCAAATATGTATGCTAATGCTGAAAAACAGTTATTTTTAAGTCGATTAGTTTTGCGAATAGATCTACCATTTTCAATTAGATGACAATCAGAATGCGGTAATTCATCGTTTGAGGCGACTCATAAATAAAGAGCTAACATTTTTTTATTGGATGAGCGTCTAAGGAAGAAAAAAGACAAAAACACCTAATGCGAATCCAGATGGAAAAGTTAATAATACCTTTCAATGTTTCAGCACAAATTCCCGCAAACCATACTAGTTTATCAGAAGTTCCATTGCTTAACTTTCAATCCACGCACCCATGAAGAGTGCGACTTGATTATTATGAGCTTAAAAGATTGTTAGCTTTGATTTCAATCCATGCACCCATGAAGAGTGCGACACTAAACAAGCACGCTGATTATTCAACGTACTTGAATAGAAATCCACCTTCTTCGAATTTTCGACCAGCAACAGTTTCTTTACCAGTTTTGAGTGAATGCTTCACCCAGCCAACGTTACAAATTTTGTTCTCTGTTGTCCATTTGAAAGTCTCTAGTAATCCATCGATTGTATTTACTAGTTGGCCATCTTTATATACTTCAATAACTCTTCTACGTCCTCGACGTAGTTGAGCTCGAGGTTTAGTTCCTTCTTCTTGTTGTTGAGCTTATCTATCTTGCTCTTCAGCAATCGCCCTTCTTCTTCGACGTTCTGGCTTGTCAACAATAACACGAACTTTTTCTCCAGGGAGTACTTGCGGAATCGTTAGCCTTAACTTTTTCTGATTTCCGTGCTCATTCTCACGCCAAACACTAGCTCGTCCCGCGCCTTTATCGTCCAAACTTTTTATCTCAACAATCATTTCTTCATTCGTAACGGTCATAATTAATTCCTCTCCATTAAATCTTTTACTCCAATTAGTATAAAGGACTAATGGACTTTTGGGAATGATACATCCTTAGTAGATATTACAAGCCTTGACATAAAACACCTAATCTTTCGTTTCCGCTAAGAAAAATTGTTTAAAGTTCGTTTTTATCTCGGGATTCTTGCCTCAGTATCTGTATCCTATATCTTAATCAAAAAATTAACTTTGTTATACCGATTTGTTGATAAAAAAGATTTTCGGCACATTTCGTGTAAAAGTTTGGTTTTGCACAAAATAACTGATTACTTATGAACAGTTCATTTCTCAGACTCCCACTCATTTTATTGAGTATTTTGCGAACGCAAAACTGCACCTCCAAATGTTGGTGCTCCCTAACATTTAAAGGTGCAGTATTTTATCCATTATTAATTCAACGCATTTGAAACGAACTCAAACATAAAGCTGCTCATCTTTGGACCGCCATTTCTCACCGGATTACCATTTCGATCAGAAAAACCGCTGCTATGTACACCAATGACTTGATTGCTTGTATTTAACATAGCAGAGCCCGACTGTCCTGGTGCTGTATCAATTGTATAATAAGCTACTTGACTATCCTCACTTGCAACATTTCCACTCATCCCATATTGATTTATGGCTCCATCTCTTCTGATCAAATCACCTGGATAACCATAGATCCCGATGTTCTGATTAAGAATATTCGTTACCTGCCTAATTCCTGCATATCCAGCACGTTCTCCTGCATGGCGGCCATTCGATGGACTTAGTACAAGAACTGCATAATCTTGAGATATTGCTCCAGTATTGATCCAATGGGAAGTAACATAATAATCGATCGCATTATATGCTCCAAATAAAGCGGTACTACCACTTACACCCGGATAAACTGTGGCACTCACTATCCCTCTTTGCGTAGTAGGATTCACAACACAATGCCCATTTGTTAAAACTCTATCGATACCAATTAATGTCCCTGTACAAGATCCGCGGCTACCATCTGCCCACTCCAAGGAAATATAAGTAATGGCACTATATGGGAATACTATTGTATTTTCTACTCTAGTTCTTCCATCTGGACCGATGACAACAAATGGTGCGACTTCATTTGTGGTCACATCTTTTACTAAAGGTTGTGTAGTCTCTAAAAAGCCTTTATTTAGCAAATCACCAACAAAAATAGGATTAAGCTCTCCTGAGCCTTGAAAACTTTTTGTTTCATTGATAAACGTTAAGTTCTTATTGCTGTAATCCTCATATTTTGTTACCTCTCCCTTTGAATTAACTCTATCCAAGGGATGTGAAGATTCTTTTTCATTAAAATGAAAGTCTCCTAGTGTATTGTCCGCCAAAGCACTGATTGGAACGAATAAAAAGGTAAACAAAAAGATTGTTAGAAAAACACTTTTTTCAAAATATTACCTCCTTTCAAAATATGATTATATTATAACGAATTTTCATAAAACAAACAATTACAATTAGTAAAGAAGTGTAAATTTATTTGTTTTTATCAATTTTCCTTATTTGCATTAATTTAATTTGTGCCGGGTACGATTCAAGGACTTCTTCATACCAAATAGCGACCTGATCACCACTTTTAATTCCTGTCCCTAAAAGTTTCATTCCATCATCCAGTAATATCGCTATTTCCTCAAACTTTTTTGAAAACATCGTAACATCTTCATCAGAAAAATTTTCCAAGTCAGAAGCTGTAATATTTTCTCCTTTAACGAAATATTTCGTACCATTGTGAAAAACAATATAGCCTTCATCAGTTGGCTCTTGCCCCTTCATGGAAAAACGATTGCTCATTTCGCTGAATACCCATGTACCAATAAGCAAGAACAACAAGCCTCCAAACACAGCCTTCTTTGATGTCAAAATTTTTTTCACAATCCACACCACCAGAAAAGTCATATTTTATTATATTACTATCTTCGCTACAATCATTGTCATCTCCTGTGTTATTTTATAGTTCCTTTGGTGTGAAATTTATGTAGGGTTCGACAGTCATTTCCATTTCGTCTTTAGGTAGACCGTCACGATTTCAATCCACACACCCATGAAGAGTGCGACCAGATGGATCACATAGTCATACCGTGGCTATTCCATTTCAATCCACGCACCCCGTATAGAGTGCGACAGCGATTTCTGTAATTTTTTTATTAAATAATTACAGAAATACACTATTTCCTTTAGGTAACTAAAGAACAAAACAAAAAATATTAACATTAATGGGAAATACTGGATAATTTAATAGTAATTTTTTGTGCGAATCCCCTAATGAAATCATGTTCACTTACTATTCGCACTTTCATTTTTCTTTTCCCTCCATGGACTATAACCAAATTAACTTATTTTCTCCTTAAATATATATTAACGAATCTACATTGATTTTTCATTATTTATCGAAAAACCACCTCAATTACATTTCTGAGGTGGTTTTTAATTAGTTATATTTAAACTTAAGGAGATTACTATATATACTTTCCTTCTAACGGTTGATCAAAAGTTCTTTTCCAAGTACTAATCTTTCTTACCCACAAACGGCCACCAGTTGGCTTTGCCGAAGATTTTGACGACGACCGGAATAAATAGCGGCAGCATGACCACTGAGTATAGGACGAGACCGGAAATGACGACTGTGGCGATTTGTAACAATGATAAGACACCACTTGGAAGCATCGCTGCAAATGTACCGCCCAAGATGATGACTGCCGAAATGATGACTGAGCCCATTGAGCCCATGGCAAGGATCATTGCTTTATCAACCGGTTCACCGCGATATTCATTGAATCGGCCCATTAAGAAAATGCTGTAGTCGACGCCAAGAGCCATTAAAATAACAAATGAGAAGAATGGGACGGCCCAAGTTAATCCTTCATAACCGAGCAAATTAACAAAAATCGCTTCGGTTATACCCATCGTTGTAAAATAAGTAAGCAGTAAGGACGCTACAATATAGATCGGCATAATTAATGATCTGAATAGGATAACTAGTACGATGAAAATACCGACCAACATAAATACAACCGTTCTGGAAAAGTCTTGATCTGACATGGTTCCCAGATCATGATTCATGCTCGTTACACCGGCGACTTTTACTTTCGCATTTTCTAACTTTGTATCTTTCACAGCACGTTCGACTGCAGCTTCCAGTTCTCCTACTTGATTGATTGCTTCTGTTGAATACGGGTTTTCACTGAAAATAACATCTATCTTGGCAATTTTTCTATCAGGTGATAAATACGTATCCAGTACTTGGGCGAATTGTTTATCTTCTAAAATTTCGTCCGGAATAAATATACCTGTGTCTTCTTTACTTTTGGCTAACTCTGATAAAAATCCTTCCGCTTCTGTAAATCCGTCATGAATTTGCGTAAGTCCATTAACACTTTGACCGAGACCGTCAGTCAATTGACCGAACTGACCGCCAAGTTGGGAAAATCCATCCAACAATTGTTGTTGACCCGAATTTACTTCACCGAGGCCAGAACTTACAGCCGGTAACTTTTTGATAATAGTGCCTTGACCATCAGCGGCTGAATCAAGTCCTTTTTCTAAAGCGTCAATTCCGTCAATCACGCTTTGCAATCCATTGATTAGTTGCTCTTGCCCGTTATTAAGTTTAGCAAAATTCGTATTCGCTGTTTTCAAACCTTCTGTAATAGCACCGAGACCTTTATTCAATTCGGTAATCCCGTTTGCCATCGCAGGGAGATTTTGTTGTAAAGCAGTATAATACACTTTTATCCCTTTAAAACTTTCGACTGCATTCTTTTTCAACTGATCACTTTCCGGTCGGCTGTTCAAATAGTATTCAAGAAAATCAAACGCTTGTTGGAGGTTTGAAAGTTTGCTATTAAGCTCTACTAAACCATTTTCAATATTTTTATAGTTTGTTTGTATCGTAGATAAATTGGTTTGGACTTCACTGTAACCTTGGGCAAGTTGTTTATATCCGACCAACATTTGCTCAGCATTTTTCTTAATCTCTTCAAGTCCCGCTTTTGCCTCTCCGGCACCGGTTGAACCTTGGCGAATACCGGCTTCAATTTGCTGAAGACCTGTTTGCAATTGACCTATACCTGTCTGTAATTCTTTCGTACCGGAAACTAAGGCACTAATCCCGTCTTTTGCTTCGGTAATTTGTGGTGATGATGCGGCGAGTTTGGAATTTGCTTCATCCAACCCGTCACGAATCTGTTTAATCCCATCATTTCCTTCATTAATCCCATCTTTTAATTTCTCAGCTTGACTGGCCACAGATAAATCATCCAGTTTTTCACCGGTCGGACGGGTAAGGGAACGCACGGTGTCGACACCATCTACCTTTTCCAACTCACCGCTAATATTTTCTATGATGGACATATATTCGGTTTGATCCATTTCTTCATCATTTTTAATAACAACTGTCGTCGGCATAGCCTGACCCGGGCCAAAACGATCTTTAATAATATCGAATCCCTTTACCGATGAATAACCTTCACCGATTTCATCCATTGAGTTGTAGGATAAACCGCCATTGTACGTAACAATAAAAGGAATCGTAATAACGGCAACGATTAATAAAGATACAAGCGGTCTGGCAAAAGAAATCCGTCCGGAAAATGTCCAAAGCCGGCTTGGTTTATGTTCCAAGCTTCCTTTCAACGGCCAGAACAGTTTTTTCCCAAGAACAGCCATAAAAAATGGAACAATCGTGAATAAAGCAGCTAAAAGTACGACAATCCCAACGGCTACAGCTGCTGCGGATTGATAGAGCTTGAATTGCGAGAATCCGATAACCGCAAAACCGATTAAAACTGCAATTCCACTAAATAAAACCGTTTTTCCGGCATGGCGATAAGTTTCTACAATTGCATCCGTTAAATTTTCCCGGGCGGATAACTCTTCTTTAAAACGACTCAACAGCAATATTGAATAGTCGGTTCCGATACCGAACAGGACCGCCACAAGAAAAATTTGGGTAAAATTTGATAACGGGAAGTTCAAATATTCCACTAAAAAAGCAACAATTGATTGTGAAGCCAAATAGCTAATCCCTACCGTAAGTAACGGAATAAATGGTGTCACAATCGAACGGAAAACCGCAATGAGGACGATTAAAATGAATACAACAGTAATCGTCTCTGTTTTTTTCAACCCGGCTTCTGAGGTGAGAATGACATCTTCATTAACAAATAGATTTCCGGTATAATAGTGTTCCAATTTAATATTCTCAATTGCGTTGTACAAATCATCACTTAATTCATGTGCCGTCCGATCCTTCAATTCGACGGACAAAGAAACGAGAATCGCTTTACCATCTTTTGATACAAGTTGATCTTTTAATTCTTCCTGATTAAAATGAGTTAATATATTTGTAATCCCCAGTTGCTCTTTTTTGTCTTCAAGTTGTTTGACAGCTTTCTTCACTTGTTCTATATCTTTTTCCGTCAGACCATCTTTATTGTGAAAAACGAGAGCAACCGATGTTGTATTTTCTGCACCCTTTTGTTTATTAATTTCATTTAAAATCTTCTGTGCCTCTTTTGATGAGTAGCCGTCCGGAACATCGAGCTGTCCTTTTTCCCGAACAAGATCCGCCATGTTTGGAGCGGTGAAAAACAATATGACGGCAGCAACAATCCAAGCTACAACAATCAGCCATTTTGCTTTAATAATTCCTTTCATTTATATATCCTCCATCATTATAGGATTCGTTTCTTTCGTGTAAAATCTAGTGATGGTTCTTGCCTATTGTCAGGCTCGCCTCACTATTATAGGATTCATTTTTTTTTCGTATGAAATGTAGTGGTTGTCTGCGACACTTGTCGGGTCTGCCTCCACCATTAATGATTCGTTTCCCAACCTATTTAGAAATTTATCTTTGACCATTAAAGTTTCATAGAATCTATTGGGCTTCCTTTAAAATTTCCGCAAGTTTTCCGTACATTTTTAAGAAGCTCTCAATTTCTTGCTGATCAAACTTTGTTATAATGGATTCAACTAGTTTAAATATTTTCGCTTCCGTTTTTTCAAACAAAATTTCCCCCTGATCCGTAAGCGTTAAGTAAATGACCCTGCGATCATCCACATCTTGTGTACGTTTGATTAGGTTTTTTTCGACAAGCCGGTTGATAATAGCAGTAATGGCACTTTTTTGTACAGAGAAGGCAGCGGCCAATTCTGTTGGTGTACACCTTTTTTGCCGATAAATATAGCGCAAGAGATAATGCTGATCATTGGTCAGAACTTCCCCAATCTCATCTCTTATTAAAGCTTCACCCCGTTTCCAGACTTCATGTGTAAGTTGTATATAACGTTCAACAATTTCATGAATGGATAAGTTTTCCATTAACATCAAATCCTTTTTATTATATTAGTTAATATGGTGAACTATTCACTATGTGAACTATCTCTTCATATTTTATCAGTAAGTTTTCTGCTGTTCAAGCAAGCATTTATTGGAAAAAAGAAATTCATAGTTGCGCTTATACTTAATTTTTAAAATTCCACACTACATCGAATTTGCTTTTTTGCTGGAAATTTATACATTCTTAACGTAAAAAAAGACACCCCCACAGAAATGGATGGTGTCGATTTTAATACTACAGGAAATTATACGGAAGAAAATGATTCTCAGCAATTTTATAATTTTACCCGTTGCAATCGTAATGCATTCAACACAACCGATACCGAACTGAAGGCCATGGCTGCACCGGCCAACCATGGTGCTAGAAAGCCCATCGTGGCAATCGGAATACCAATTGTATTATAGGCAAATGCCCAGAAAAGATTTTGTTTGATGTTTGTAATTGTTTTTTTACTCATAAAAATAGCGTCGGCAATACTGTTTAAGTCGCCACGTATAAGGGTAATATCGGCGGCTTCCATGGCAACATCCGTTCCTGTCCCGATGGCCATACCGATATCGGCAGTGGCAAGAGCAGGAGCATCATTGATCCCATCACCAACCATGCCGACAATTTTGCCTTGTTGTTGCAGTTTTTTCACTTCCTCCGCTTTACCTTCAGGGAGTACTTCTGCAATGACACGATCGACATCGACTTGCTCACCGATCGTTTTGGCCGTCCGTTCATTGTCGCCGGTAATCATAATAACCTCGATGGCCATTTCTTTCAACCGTTTGATTGCTGCTTTTGAGGTGTCTTTTACTGTATCACTAACAGCAACGATACCGGCAAGTTTCCCATCGATTGCTGCAAGCATGGCTGTTTTTCCATTTTCCTCCAATTGCTGCATTGTTTTGAAGGCCACGGTAAAATCAATATGATATTGGTCAAGTAATTTCCTTGTACCAATAAGAATTTCCTTCCCATCAGCAACTGCTTTGATTCCAAATCCCGGAATTGCTTCAAATTGTTCGGTTTTGCCAAGCGCTATTCCCTTTTCCTGGATGCCATTAACAATTGCTTCGGCCAAAGGGTGTTCAGAATTTTTTTCCGCTGTACCGACCAGCCGGAGAAACTCCTCATTTTGCCAACCATTTTCCACAATCACATCGGTTAATACAGGTGTTCCGTTTGTAATTGTTCCGGTTTTATCCAAAATAACGGTAGTGATGTTGTGCGTCCGTTCCAAATGTTCGCCACCTTTAAATAAAATCCCGTATTCAGCGGCGCGACCGGATCCGGCCATAATCGATGTCGGTGTCGCAAGTCCGAGGGCACATGGACAGGCGATAACGAGTACGGCAATTAGTTTTTCTAATGCTACAGCAAATTCACCCGGGTCAACGATAAAATACCAAACGAGAAATGTAATCAGCGCAATCCCAACAACAATCGGAACAAAAATACCGGATATTTTATCAGCTAACCGTTGAATAGGCGCTTTCGAACCTTGAGCTTGTTCAACCACTTTAATAATTTGCGCAAGAGCCGTATCTTTACCAACCTTGGTTGCTTCAATACGGAGGGAGCCATTTCGGTTAATGGTTGCGCCGATTACTGTATCACCAGCCTTTTTATCAACCGGAACACTTTCTCCGGTAAGCATCGACTCATCAATAGCTGACTCCCCGCTAATAATGATACCATCTACCGGTATTTTTTCTCCCGGTTTTACTTGAAGGTGATCACCAACAACAACTTCTTCCAGTGGGATGATTGTCTCCACCCCATCCCGGATGACCGTAGCTGTTTTTGCTTGGAGACCCATTAATTTTTTGATTGCTTCGGATGATCGCCCCTTTGCTTTTGCTTCAAAATATTTTCCCAGCAAAATTAAGGTAATTAGGACAGCACTTGTTTCAAAATATAAACCTTCTATATGGTGATGAGCACCGAGAGACCGAAGAAACAAGTACAAACTGTAAAAATATGCGGCCGAGGTACCCATTGCCACGAGTACATCCATATTGGCACTGCCGTTACGTAACGCTTTATATGCGCCAACATAAAATTGTTTTCCAATAATAAATTGGACCGGAGTAGCAAGGGCAAGTTGGAACCATGGATTCATAAAAATATCCGGTACATACATCCAAGACGTAAACGAGAAATGGGCAAACATCGTCCATAGGAGCGGCAATGAGAGGATCGCGGATATAATGAATTTCCATTTTTGTCTCTGGATTGCTTGTTCCCGGTAATCGACGTTTGCTTTCTCTTCGTCACGTTTTTCAATGGCTCCGTAGCCAAGCTTTTCCACTTTTTCAATCATGTCTTTTGGTGACACGACGGACGGATTGTATTCGACGGTGGCAGTTTCTAGGGCCAGATTGACAGTAGCCGCTGTGACGCCATCCATTTTATTTAAGCCTTTTTCAATCCGGTTGGCACATGCCGCACAGGTCATCCCGGTAATCGTAAATTCAGCTTTTTCACTGACCACATCATAGCCGAGATCTCTAATTTTTTTCTCGAAGTCTTGGAGATTTGTTTTTGTTGGGTCAAACTTGATACTGGCTGTTTCCAGAGCCAGGTTTACATTTGCCTGCTCGACCCCTTCGATTTTATTTAATCCCTTTTCAATCCGGTTGGCACATGCTGCACAGGTCATGCCAAGGATTTGCAGGTTTGTTTCTTTTTTTGTAGTCATATGTTTCGCACCTCCTCCATACCTATATGGGGTATGTTTTTTTGAAAAGATTACCTATTAAAAGTTTGTTGGCATTTGTTTTAAATAAAGTAACTGGTGACTCGCCAATGATGTCTTATCGGAATTCAGACTTCAAACCCCGGTACGGCACAAGTTTGGCAAGCCGGGCTCGGATCAATAGCAACAAGATTTTTAAAAATAGCTCTGACAACTTTACTCTTGTATAAACGGTTTATTTTCTCAGATCTATCGCAACAAAGTTTTTGAAAAATATTTTTAACAAATTTACTCCCGGATGAACATCAGGTTGATAGTAACAAAATTTTCTTTGACAAAATTACTCTTGTATGAACGATTTATTTTCTCAAATCAATCGCAACAAAGTTTACGAAAATGGTTTTCAAAAAGATCCCGTGCCCCTCGAAAGAACACGGGTTGTGCAAATCTTAAACGACATCGTATCCTTGATCATCAATGGTTTCTTTAATCGTATCAAGGGTCACAACTTCAGGATTGTAGTCAACATCCACTTTCCCTTCTTCTAAATTTACAACAACGCGGTCAACACCATTTAATGCGCCGACACTGCCTTCTACCGCTTTTACACAATGCCCACAAGACATGCCATGAACAGTTAATGTCACGTGTTCCATGAATATACATCTCCTTTTTTTCTAATAAAAGAATATAATGATTTGTTACCATTAAAGCTGCGAACTACTTTTTCATCACCCGTTGAATCGTCGTTAAAAATTCATCAAGTACATCCATATCACCCTCTTGGATACGTTCGACGACACAATTTTTCAAGTGACCTTCGAGAAGGATTTTGGATACACCGTTTAACGCTGACTGGATTGCTGCAATCTGAGTGAGGACATCATCACAATATGTGTCCTTTTCAATTAACCCTTTAACACCGCGAATTTGCCCTTCAATCCGATTTAGCCGGGTTACCAAGTTTTTCTTCGTCTGTTCGGAATGGTGACTTTTCCGTTCACTTGTCGAGGTGCAGCATTCAACTTCTGCACAGCTTTCCAGTTCAGGTTGTTTCACTTCTTCCATTTGGAGTATACCCCCTTCCTGATGTTTTTATTATACTATACCCCCCTACTGTATGTAAAGTTTTTTTGATTGGTGTGTTTGCTGAGCATATATATGATGGAGTGTCTTCTTTTTTCTCCAGATATACTTCACTAATAAATTGAACCTTGCTTGTGTCTTATCTTTTTTTATCGTATTATGCTTCACAAACCCTGCGTAGTATTATAAAAATTCAATTCATACCGCGCCTATACCAGCACACGGTATAAATTGAATTTCACCCTAAACCAATTTTTCCGACAAGCGGATAAACTCTTCAGTGTCTTTCGCTGCCAGTTGAATACCGGCTTCCCAAAACTGAGGTTTCGTTAAATCAACACCGAGATGTTTCATTGCTAGTTCTTCCACTTTCATCGTGCCGGTGTCCCGCAACAAGGCAATATATTTTTCCTCGAACCCGGTCGGATTATTCAGGAATTCTGCATAAATACCTAAACTGAACAAGTAGCCGAAAGTGTACGGAAAGTTGTAAAACGGTACATCATCGATAAAGAAATGCAATTTGCTGCACCAAAAATGCGGATGATACCCGGCCAAACAATCACAATAAGCTTCTTTTTGCGCTTCCACCATCAACTCATTTAAGCGTTGTTCGGAGACAATTCCTTTCGTCCGTTCTTGATAAAAGTTATTTTCAAAAATAAACCGGGCATGGATATTCATAAACATAGCGACGGCATTGCCAAGTTTATCATTTAGTAGCGAAATTTTTTCCGCATCTGTTTTTGCATTAGCGACTGTTGCATTCCCAATAATCGTTTCCGCAAACGTGCTGGCCGTTTCAGCAACATTCATGGCATAATTCCGATTTAATGTCGGCAAATCCCGCATAACATGACTATGAAATGCATGGCCTAATTCATGGGCAAGCGTACTGGCATCACTCATTGAACCGGTAAATGTCATAAAAATCCGGGACTCTTCAAATTCCGGTAAATCTGTACAATACCCGCCCGGCCGTTTATTCGGGCGATCTTCCGCCTCCACCCAACGATTTTCCAGGGCATGTTTTGCAAAGTCTGCTAACTTTGGTCCGAAGCTGGCAAAGTGTTCAATGACAAAATCACAAGCTTCATCATATGTAAAACGAGTCGCTTTACTGTCACCCACTGTAACCGGAGCATCGACATCTTGCCATCCTAATTTCTCCATGTCAAGCAGTTTTGCCTTCTGCTTTAAAAAGTCGATGAATGGTTGTTTATTATTAGCAACTGCTGTCCACATCGCATCCAATGTATCTTTTGTCATCCGATTATATTCCAGCGGTTCTTCCAAATAGTCTTTGCGGTTATGGAAATTTTGCAAAGTAATTCGGAACCCGTCTAAATGATTTATCGTGTCAGTAAAGATTGGTGCGAATTTTTCCCAAGCTGCTTCCCAATTCGTAAACAATTGTTTTCGAACTTCCGGATCCGGATCAGCATACATTCGATTCATCGCTTGACCGACAGAAAGTTCCACCGTTTTTCCGTCTTTATCAGTAAACGGAATCGTCATCATGGAAACCACAGTATCATACAGTCTGCTCCATGCCGTCAGCCCGTCTTTGTTTAATTCCGTAATAATTTTTTCTTCCGCCTCAGATAAAAGCCGCTTTCCTTTATCACGAATTTCATTTAGGGCAAAGGCAACCTTTTTTAACTCATCATCTTGTAAAAATGTGTTCCAATCTTGATCCGAAATGGCCACCAACTTTTTCGTAAAAGCTGTATTTATATTTTCCAACTTACTGACTAAATCTAAAATCTGACCCATAACGACATTTGCATATTCATCATTCATGAATGCATCATGCCACATTTGCACAAATGTTGCCGATTGGGAAAGCCCTTTTTCAATGGTTTCCTGTTTTTCTAAAATCCTTTTAAATGGTTCAGCTGATTGGTTTTCTGAAAAATTCCATTGCTTAATCAGTTGCTCCCACTCGTTTATTTGCTGATCAATTTTTTGCAATTTTTCTTGCAGTTCAGGTGATTTCGTTCCACCTGGGATAATCGCATCTAAATCCCATGTGTCTACATATTTCATCTCTTTCACTCCTTTCGATATTTCCATTTTAATGCTTTTTCGTCGGAATGGAAACAATTGGATTTGTTTTGTGAAAAATTTGTTCAAATCATCCTCGAGTCTGATTCTTAAACATTCCTCTGTACCATGCCGTTTTTGGCGATACTGATCATCAACTTGATCCGATTAATTTGGTTCACCTTACTAATGCTTGCATCAAAGTCGATAGCAATCAGGTTCGCATACGGGTAGAATTGTTTGATAGCATTAAACATTCCGCGCGCAATAACATGGTTCGGCAAACAGCCAAACGGTTGGACGCAGACAACATTGTCTACACCGGCATCCATCAATTCAGCTATTTCTCCGGTTAACAACCACCCTTCACCCATTTGATTGCCCAAATTGATGAACCGTGATGCTTTTTCTGCCACTTCATCGATTGTTAACGGTGCTTCAAACCGATTACTTTCCAACAAAGCTTGTCGAACAGGTTCACGGAATACTTCGATTAACCGGATGCCAATATTGGCTAACCTAGATTTTATTTTTCCCGACTTTGACAGTAAAAACTCCTTGAAAACATTGTCAGACCAACATTTTCAAGGAGTTAATTATTTTTTGAATGTAGATATGCATAAGACTTTTACATAAGGCTTTTTTAAATTATTGTACAAATAGTTTTATAAAAAGATTAAAGCATATATACATAGTAAAAACGATAATACAGGTTGGAAACATTATTAAATCAATGTTTTCAGCCTTTTATTTTTTTGTAATTGGCAAAGTCGGGGAAAAATCAAGAAAAATGGGGCAAACACCACATTAATGGTTGACCACTTATTTGATTAATCATTTTTTATCGCTACCGGCACTTCAATTGGTAAAAGACCGGCTTCAATTTTTCCTCGTAAGTGCTTGAATTGAGGTGGTAATTTTAGTTCTTCTCCTAAGTGATCACAAGGTTCATCTATTAAAAACCCGGGAACATCGGTGGCAATTTCAAATAAAATTTCTCCCGGTTCCCGAAAATAAACCGAATGGAAATAATTTCGGTCCTTCACATCGGTTACTTGATAACCATCGCTTTCTATTAGCTTTTTCCATTGGGCTTGGTCCATTTGTTCATCCGCACGCCACGCAATATGATGTACCGTCCCAACACCCATTCGTCCTTGTGGTACCGGATCTTTCTTAATATCAATGATATTTCCCAGATCATCCAGTGAACGGAAGCGGATATAATCATCATCTTCACCTACAAAATCCAGCCCGAGCACCTTATATATCATTTCTGAAGTTCGTTCCGGATCGGTGGACAATAATAAGGCACCACCAAATCCTTTAATTGCTACTTCAGAAGTGATTCCGTCAACACTCCATTCATTTCGTTTTCCTTCGTTTCGCTCCACCAATTCCAAATGTAACCCATGCGGATCAACAAATTGCAAATACTGTTCACCAAAGCGAGCGGATTTTTTATACGGAATAAAGAATTCCTTTAAACGGTTTTCCCAGAAACGCATTGCTCCAAAAGGAATAACATAAGATGTAACCCCAACTTGGCCTCCTCCGATTCTTCCTTTATATTTTGCATTTGGCCATGGGAAGAACGTGATAATGGTTCCCGGAGTTCCCTTTTCATCGCCAAAATAAAAATGATAAGTTCCCGGATCATCTAAGTTGACCGTTCTTTTTACCAGGCGTAACCCTAACACCCGTGTATAAAAATCAATATTTTCTTGGGGATGGTCAACAATCGCTGATATATGGTGGATACCCTTTGTTTTTTTCAAATTAATCTTTCTCCTTATAATTCAATGAAGTTAGGATAACTGCATGTAATAGTCAAAGGATGTAACAATAAAGACTATCTTTAAATCGTGACAATTATATTATCCTATTTCCCTTATGTCAAACATTGCAATCAAAGTCTTTCATTTTTATCAATTACGCGACCCATTTTCCATTGATATTTGGCGACGAGGCCTGTTCTCGTCGGCATTTTTGCGGGCGAAACTTTATTTTTGGGCGACGAGAACCTTTCTCGTCACCATTTTCAGCCGGAAAACTCCTTTTTTGGGTGACGAAGCCCATTCTCGTCGCCGTTTTGAGCCGAGAAACTCCTTTTTTTGACGACGAGAACCTTTTTCGTCACCATTTTCAGCCGGAAAACTCCTTTTTTGGGTGACGAAGCCCATTCTCGTCGCCATTTTGAGGCGGGAAACTCCTTTTTTTGACGACGAGAACCTTTCTCGTCACCATTTTGAAGCGGGAAACCCCATTTTTTGACGACGAGATTCATTCTCGTCACCATTTTGAGCCGGGAAACCCCATTTTTTGACGACGAGACCTTTTCTCGTCGCCATTTTCAGCCGGAAAACTTCTTTTTTGGGTGACGAAGCCCAATCTCGTCACCGTTTTGAGCCGAGAAACTCCTTTTTTTGACGACGAGAACCTTTTTCGTCGCCATTTTGAGCCGGAAAACCCCATTTTTTGACGACGAGATTCATTCTCGTCGCCATTTTCAGCCGAAAAACTCTCTTTTTTGGCGACGAAGCCCATTCTCGTCGCCATTTTGAGCCGAGAAACTCCATTTTTTGACGACGAGATTCATTCTCGTCGCCATTTTGAGCCGAAAAACTCCTTTTTTGGGCGACGAGGCCCATTCTCGTCACCATTTTCAGCCGAGAAACTCCTTTTTTTGGCGACGAAACACCACTCGCCCTGTCTTTGGGATGCGAAACTCAAGTTTTTAATTATTCTTTCACTCTCATCAGTCGTAAACCATTTAGTGCCACCAAAAGAGTTGCCCCCATATCTGATAGAATTGCAATCCAAAGCGTTAACCAGCCGGGAATGACCAATAATAAGGCAATTAATTTAATACCTATTGCAAAGATTATATTAGCTTTAATAATATTTAACGATTTTCGGCTTAATCTTACCGTAAATGGAAGCTTACTTAAATCATCTCCCATAAGAGCAACATCTGCCGTTTCCAGTGCTGTATCCGTTCCAGCTCCCCCCATCGCAATTCCGACAGTTGCAGCCGCTAAAGCAGGAGCATCATTGATACCATCACCAACCATAGCAACGTTTCCATACGCTGATCTTAATTGCTTAATAACTGCTAATTTATCTTGTGGCATCAATTCTGCTTGAGTTTCCGAAACACCTACATACCGACCAATTGCGTTTGCAGTGCCTTTGTTATCACCTGTGAGCATAACCGTCTTTTTAATTCCAAGTTGATGCAGTTTTTGGATGGTATTTTTACTAGATTCACGTACTTCATCAGCCACCGCAATTAAGGCAAGTATTCCTTTTTCTGTACCAAAAATCATCACTGTTTTCCCTTCGTTTTGAAGATTGGTTATTCTATCTTCTAAGCTGTTATCAAAATTCGCACTTAGTACTTCCTTAAAAAGTTTCGGGTTACCTATATAATAAGTTGTTCCTTCTACAGTACCCTTAATCCCTTTACCTGTTATAGTGGTGAAATCCTTCACGATTACATTAGAATAAATAACATTCATTTCTTCTGCTTTTCGAACAATGGCAGAAGCAAGCGGATGCTGGGAACGATATTCTAACCCAGTAATGATGGATAACAGCTTATTTTCATTGATTTGATCGTTCAGCACATAAAAATCAGTAACTACTGGAACACCCTTTGTTAATGTACCTGTTTTATCAAATGCAATGGCCTTTACAGTACCCATTTGTTCTAAGTAAATACCACCTTTAATAAGAACACCTTTTTTCGCAGCATTTCCGATTGCTGAAACGATTGAAATTGGCGTAGATATAACCAATGCACAAGGGCAGCCAACAACTAAAACTGATAATCCTTGATAAACCCATGTTCCCCAATCTCCATCAAAAAACAAAGGAGGTATGATCGCAACTAATCCGGCAATGACCATTATAATGGGCGTGTAATATTTAGCGAATGTGTCAACAAAGGCTTGTGCCGGAGCGCGTTCACCTTGTGCTTCATCAACAAGATGAATAATTTTTGAAATCGTTGCATCCTCTACAAGTTTCGTAATTTTTACTTCAAGTAATCCTTCTCCATTAATCGTTCCTGCAAATACTTCATCATCAACGGTTTTAGAAACCGGTACGGACTCGCCTGTAATTGCTGCTTGGTTTACTGAAGAAGTACCGCTAATGACAATTCCATCCATCGCGATTTTTTGACCGGGCTTAACAATCATTATATCTCCAACCAAAATATGATCCACAGAGACCGTCATTTCTTGTCCATTTCGCCTAATAAGTGCTTCTTTTGGGGCAATATCCATTAATGATCGAATGGATTGTCTGGCTTTATCCATTGAATATCGCTCCATGGCTTCACTTATGGCAAAAAGAATAACAACAATCGACGCTTCTGCCCATTCTCCTATAAAAGCAGCACCAATAATAGCAACCGTCATCAATGTTCTCATATCAAAATCAAGTTTGAACAAATTTTGAAAACCTGTTTTAAAAAGTGAATGCCCTCCGATGACAATCGATGCGATAAATAGCACTGAAGTAATTAGGTTTTCTTCCCCATTGACAAACTGAGAAAGATATCCAAAAACAATTAGCAATGAAGCATATAAAAGTGTACTGTGTTTTTGATAGAATGGAATTTTCGCCTCTTTCGTCACCTCTTTATCTATTTGATTCACTGTTGACGATGGCGCTTCTGACTTGTCCGGAAATACTTTAAGATTTTCAAAGGCACCTGCCTTTTCCAATTCCTCCACTGTTGTTTCACCGTAAACAGTAATTTTCGAGGTGCCAAAATTCACTTTTGCATCCTGTACTCCCGGTAGCTTCTTAACATTTTTCTCAAACTTTCCGGCACAATTTGCACAGGAAAATCCCTCAACCCGATAAACATTTTTATTTTCAGAAATAGTTGCTTCACTCAATTTCCCTAACCTCTTTCTGATGAGCAAATGCTAAATGGATTAAATTCTTCACATGTTCATCATCTATAGAATAAAATACTAACTTCCCCTCTTTACGATATTTCGCTATACCTAAATTCTTTAATAGCCTTAAATGATGAGAAGCTGTGGCAATTGTAGAACCAGTAATATTGGCTACATCACACACACATAATTCATCCTCAACTGACAAAGCATAAGCAATCTTAATTCTTGTATCGTCAGACAATGCCTTGAAAATTTTAGCAACATCTGTAGAATTTTGTTCAGCTAAGCTCGTTTTCACCCTGTTTACTTTTTCCTCATTTATACACGTTATTTCACAAATATCATTATTCATATTTTTTCTCCCCTGTCATTCAAATGATGATTTGACTATTATATTAATTATTATATGCTCTCATATTCAAACGGTCAAACAATCATTTGAATATATATTTCTATTGATTATTTTTTGATACATATAAAACTTCTAACTGTAGTGGTATCGAACAAAATTTACGATTAATTCCTTTCCTACCACATATTTTTCACCTTAATCACCTTTTTCAGCAAAACGCTTAATCCGCTCCCCAATTTCGTCCCGTACCCGCTGAAATACTGCCCATTTTTCTTCATCTGTCCCTTCCGCTTTTGCCGGGTCGTCAAAGCCCCAATGCTCTCTTTTTACATGTGGTGGCGTAACCGGACATTTATCCCGAGCATCCCCGCAAAGAGTCACAACTAAGTCTGCATGATTTAAAATCTCAGCATCAATAATTTCCGATGCTTGATTAGAAATATCAATTCCGACTTCTTTCATTGCTTTCACTGCATTTGGATTTAATCCATGTGCTTCAATTCCTGCACTATAAACATTCCACTCTTTACCTAGATATTTTTTTGCCCACCCCTCTGCCATTTGGCTGCGGCAGGAATTACCAGTACACAAAAAATAGATTGTTTTTTTAGACAAACCAGTTCATCTCCTTTTTTATTAAATTTGTTAATTTTAAGCATTTTTATTCTCTACACAAAAGAAGGTTAGTAGTCAAAATTTGGCAGCCTAGTGTCAACGGTTCAGTTTCCTTACCTGAGCGGTACCCGGACCCAACTAGCAACAGTAGAATCCCTGAATTCACCAGTAACCCCCTGTAATCAACAGTAAAAAAAGAATATTCAACAGCACTCGGATATGAATTCAACAATAAAATTGGAATATTCACCAGTAACACCCCGTAATCAACAGTAAAAAAAGGGAAATTCAACAGTACTCGGACATGAATTCAACAGTAAAATTGAAAAATTCAACAATAACCCCTGCGAATTCACCAGTAGACTACGAGAAATCAACAGTCCCCCCATTAATTCCACTGCGCAACACCAGAAGAAGCTTCGATAGATTAAGAAAGGAATGACAATTTTTTAAGTGCCATTCCTCCAGATGAATGTTTTATTCTTTTTTACCTATCACACCGAGTCATTAAGGACAGATTCCACCCAATCAACCTACGTCTTGTTCCCACTTATTTTCATTGCCAAACGTAATAATGCCCAGTTCGTGGTGTTCTCCCTCGTATAATGCCCTGGAGACAAAGCGGTTTTCCCCATTATCATCTATTACTTCCAGCCGGCAAAACGCCCGGTTCTTCTGTAACGCTTCATAATATTGTTGCTCATTTTGAACAGGAATCCCGTTTACCGTCTTGATTACTTCACCGATCTTCAACTTCATTTTTTCAGCTGCCGTCCCCGGAATAATATCCAAAATCACAATTCCGGAATGGTTTTTCGAAAAATAGTAAGTCTGCCCGCTATCCTGATAATAATGAACCATTGAAATCAGCAGGCGACCGATTAAGGCAATGCCCATCGCCACAATTACTGCCGGTTCAAACCAAAATCCTGCCGCTCCAATCAGGGTGACTAAAACTCCCAACCAAATCACTTGCTTTCCCTGCCCTTTAATTCCCAGACTCGGATGAACACTGCGAATTTGGCTACCAAACCCGATCCAGTACGGGATAAACAGGAAAGTAAAAGTCGACTGACCAATAGGAACAACCGGCCAAAAGTCAAACGGTACGGAAAGTGCATCAGCAGGGATTAAAAATAACAGCGGGACCATCCATAATCGTTTTGACTCATGGACGCCCATATTCATTCCCCTTTTACTGCGTATCAATTTCGGCGATGTGTGTTGACTGGCATTTTTGAATACGAGTAACCCTTCTACCAGCAATAACAACCCCGTTAAAAAGGCTGCCCCCGGAATGATTGCTGTATCCATTTGTGCAAAGAGGTTTTGAAAAATAGGAACTTCAATTTGATACATATTAATGAGCATGATTAAGAAAAAGCCGGTCCCCATCGTATATGCCGGGGAAAGCAAACCCGGTCTTAAGATGATGGAAAATAAAATCGTAACAGCTGATACGGTCAAAACAAATGCCAGCGGGATGATATTCCCAATTAGTAAAGTAATGACGGAAAAAATAAGCCCGCAAATAAGTCCTTTCCCAAAATACATACGCGTCTCAAACCAACCGTCTTGGATACGTATATGAAAATTCCTTCGTTCTCGTTTTACCCGTATATAGCCAAGATAAACAGCATAAAGGATTCCAAGATAAAGTAACGGGTCCAAGAAGAATTTTCCAATCCCTTTTCCAATTTCAAGCAACCACTCCAAGCCCGACACCCCCCGAGATTTTTATTTTAAATCGATCGGATCATTTAATAGATTATTATCTACTATTTTAGCAAATATGGATAAAAAAACCTATCTATTATTTAATTTTAGATTGAATATCAAAAAACGTTTCAAACAGCTTAACTATTAAATGGATTAAGAATAACAAGAAAGGACTACACAAAGTGTGCAGTCCTTGTTGATACCTAAATATCTCCGCCGATTATCTTGATACTGTGGATGCTCAATAGATTCTCTTGAATATTAATGTTGATACTGAAAATATCGCAGGGCCATTTGCAACTGGCGGTCATTTTCTTTTTTTCTTTTTGCTTCAGCCACTTTCTTTTCCATCTTCCTAACTGTTTTCTCATTAATGATACCCGTATCCGGCAAGTTATGTTCTCTTTGGAATCGTTTCACAGCTGTTTCCGTTGTTTCACTATAGTAGCCATCTACCCGCCCCGGTTCATAACCCAGGCTTTTCAAAATCAACTGAGCATTTTTTACCTGCCCATTATTCATATCTTTACTTAGCGGCTGATCAATTTGTAATGGGTGGACATGGTACAAATCCGGCTGAACAACATAAATATCCGGTTTAATTCCTCGTCCGTGAATCCAGTTCCCATCCGGTGTCAACCATTTATACATCGTTAATTTTATATAGCTCTTATCCCCTAAATCGACTTGTTGTTGAACCGTCCCTTTTCCGAATGTCGTCTCGCCAATGATCGGATAACCGCCTGCCTCCTTCAATGCGGCTGCTAAAATTTCTGAGGCCGATGCGCTTCCTTTATCGGTTAAAACAGCGATGGGATAAGGTTTCTTTTCTGCTAATTTCGAAAAATATTGTTCTTGCCCTTGATCTCTTCCCTCAATTTGAAACATCGGTTTTTCTTTTGGCACCAACTCTCCGGCAATTTTCTTTACACTTTGCAAAAGACCACCCGGATTGCCGCGGACATCAATAATTAACCCATCTATTTTTTCTTTTTCCAAAGTATTTAACCGGCTTAAAAAATCTTCGCCTGTCTCTTCCGCAAATGAAGTGATCGTAATATATCCAATTTTCTTTTCTTCCTGTTCAATAATTTCGGAAAAAACTGTTTCAATTGGGATTTTATCTCTTATTACTTCAATCGAAATCGGTTCACTTAAACCTTCACGTAATATTTGCAATGATACCGTCGTTCCTTTTTTGCCGCGTACTTTAGATGTTACTTCATATAAATCTTGACCCTTAACATCTTGTCCGTCAACGGCAACAATCTCATCAAAAGGTTTCAGACCCGCTTTTTCTGCCGGAGAATTTTTAAATGGGGATACAATAATGACCTTGCCGTCAACTTCACTCATTTCAGCACCAATTCCTTCAAAAGAAGAGTCTAAAGATCGGTTAAATTCTTTTGCTTTTTCCTCATTCATATAAATCGAATAAGGGTCACCCAAAGTGGCCAGCATTCCTTCTACCGCCCCTTCAACAAGATGTTCCGGATCCACGTTTTCAATATACCCTTTCGTTATCAGCTCATAAGCCTGTTCTATTTTTGAGAATTCATTTGGCAAATGACGATATTCTGTCTGTCTTATCTCTGTTTTGTCATCTGAAAATATTTGTATACTTGTGTAAGTTGCTAATGATGAAAAGATCATTGCAAAGGTCACCAAAATGGCCACATGGGTTTTTCGCAAATCTGTCACTCCTTGCCATTAAATGTCATTCATTCAAATATATGAGTTAAGCGGACAAGTTATGAACTAGATTTTTATCCCTTATAAGAAGTTGGTAGCGGTACTCCTTGGCTTTTAATAAATGTTGTGAAGGTCTATTCATTTAGGTTATGTACATCGGTCACTGTGGTTTTTCATCCTATATCCGGTGTCTTTTCATCTTTATTCATAAACGTTTAATAATAAAAATTCACTACTTGCTTTATTTTGTTGTATAATATTGAAGTGAAATTTTGTACAATCTGTAGAAAAGACGATTTTCCGCAGTACAATACATTACCGTATATTTCTTACTAAAATATATCTATTCTATATGGAGAAAGGCGTGTGTCCAATGGGTCGTAAATGGAATAACATCAAAGAAAAGAAAGCACAAAAAGATAAAAATACAAGCCGGATTTATGCGAAATTCGGTACAGAAATTTTTGTTGCCGCAAAAAAAGGGGAGCCGGATCCGGAATTAAACCAAGCTTTGAAATTTGTCATTGAACGGGCAAAAACGTATAATGTTCCGCGTCATATCATTGATCGGGCGATTGAAAAGGCAAAAGGCGGTTCGGACGAGCATTATGATGAACTCCGCTATGAAGGTTTCGGTCCAAGCGGTTCGATGATTATTGTGGATGCCTTAACCAATAATGTAAACCGTACTGCAGCTGATGTCCGTGCTGCATTTGGTAAAAACGGTGGAAATATGGGGGTTACCGGTTCTGTAACGTATATGTTTGATGCGACTGCAGTGTTTATGTTTGAAGGAAAAACCTCCGATGAAGTGCTTGAAATTTTACTGGAAGCGGACATTGATGTTCGTGATATTTTGGAAGAAGAAGACAGTGTGATTGTTTATGCTGAACCGGAACAGTTTCATGCAGTTCAACAAGCATTGAAAAACGCAGGAATTACCGAATTCTCCGTTGCGGAAATCACAATGCTCCCACAGACAGAAATCACATTAAGTGGTGAAGCAAAAGCCCAATTTGAAAAGTTAATTGATGCGTTAGAAGATTTGGATGATGTTCAACAAGTTTATCATAATGTTAATTTGGATGATTAATGAATGGAGAAAGGCCGATTTTGGTTTCAATCAAGTGACCGGAATCGGCTTTTTTTAAAAGATAAGAAAGTATAAAAATACAAGTAAATAACTTGGGATTAGTTTTATTGTCTAGCTCCGAGCGCCAGCGACTGAGAAACTAGCTCCCCTTTAATGTGCTCCTGCGCCATAGCCTATTCGAGGAAGCGGATGTTCAGCTCGTCGCAAAGCTTCATGAAGTATATCAAGGAAGATTACTCATGAAGTTCACTCTAGGAGTAGCTTCACTACGATAAGTCAACATCGGCTCGTCCCTCGCCGTGTTTCCTTTTCCTTAGAAAAAGCTACTCGCTTTTTCTTCGTGCGATGCTTATTCAAGGAAGATTATTCA